>Ga0102593_1000072_pt1 | contig 278957 bp, 281 predicted proteins | sample AraplaCol_mMS_r2_2_FD_76862 | JGI IMG/M metagenome (GOLD analysis project Ga0102593, IMG submission 76862) | Arabidopsis root microbial communities from North Carolina, USA - plate scrape MF_Col_mMS_r2 (SPADES assembly) (version 2) | ecosystem: Host-associated > Plants > Roots > Endosphere...
CTCCCCCCCCCCCCCCGAAAAGAAAAAACAAAAAACCGGCCCCCCCCCCCCCCCAAAAATGGGCGCCCCCCCCCCCCCCCCCCCAAGGATGACAAAGGAAAGCGTGAGGATGTCCCTCCGCCCAAAGATGGTCAGCCTCCCAAGAAAGGCCAGGGCAAGCACTTGAATGCCTAGAGTAGAGGATCTTGCTCAATCATTGTGTATATATTCGGCGCAGTTTGCGAGGTCTAGAAGTTATTAGCGTTGGTACTATTTACTCTATGGCTCTTCGTCAATGAATACATACACGTTGCCTATTGATAGCTAAGAGCGGTGTTCAATTCCAATTGTCTCAGGTTTAACCCAGCTGAAAGACACCTGTCTTTAAGCTGGGCCAAATAAAAGCTGGGCAGCTTTTATTTCCAAAATTGTGATGTAACTTTTATCTATATATTTTCAATTGTTGCAAGTTATTCCATAGCTTTATTGTACTAGTAATGATGCTAACTCTACATTGGAATGTGATTGAGTACCACCTCTTGAGTAGGTACTACCTATTCAAGAGGTAGTACTCAAAGGAAACTGGGCAGTTTTCTGGATACTGCTAACTACATATATGCCAGCGTCTAGCCTCTAATGTTACAGGATTGTATTTGCAGTACCCCAGAATTGAAGTCGACTGCGGCGTTCACTCTCGCACCCTTTGTATACATTTTGGCAACCCTCGGAACAGCTCAGTATTAGCACTTGAGGTATAATTATGTTAGTATTTACCAGCAACTATTGCGAATGCCAATTTCTTAGGAATGCAGGCCATGGATGTGGATTTTAAGTAAATTAGTAATAGTGACAAGATTCTCGTACCTGAAGTTGACTGTTCCTGAACCTTCTAGCATACAAAGATGCATGCAGGTGGAATCAAGGTTGCTCTGCGGAGCCTCATGGGGATCATGCCATGCTGCCCATCGAATCACAAGATGACCAAAAGTCAGCAAAGGTCAGCATTGCCTTGCTTGACTTGAATCGAACAAGCTCAGCCAGTGAAAGTCGATGGATTTGGCAGACAAACCAGTGTTGGTCAACTGACCCGCTTTTACTGTTGTGGCAACTGACCAATCAGTGCCCGCTTATTGACAATCAAGGCATTTACGGTGACGCACTCGGGCAAACACCTCAGAGTATAAAACCAATTGGCCTCCTCGAGATAGTTTGCATTTTCATTCCATCTTCATCTCGCATTCAAACAAGTCTCTTGTGAACAAATTCTACAACACAAATCCTCCAACTTATATCTCCCTGAACGAACTTGAGCTATCGAGCTTATTTGATCCACATCTCCACCCATCACTTCTAAACCACCACCAAAAACCGCTAAAATGGTCCACCCCAACACCACCTGCTGCAAGACCAACGCCGGCGCTGGCTGTGTCTGTGCTGCCCAGGCCAAGTGCTCCTGCGGCAAGGAGAACGCTCTCCACTGCTCCTGCAACAAGTCTGCCACTGAGAACGCCACCTCTGGTCCTCGCTGCTCCTGCCGTATGTTCAACCATCCGAATATCTACAACGGATTGATGCTAATATGATTCTAATAGGCTCTCGCCCCGCTGGCCAATGCACTTGTGAGCGCGCTGTCACCGAAAACCAGCCCATTTCTGGTGAAGCCTGCGCCTGCGGCAGCCGTCCCTCTGGTAAGTGAATCACAACTCGCAGATCCATATATATGACAAAATGCTAACAATTTCCATAGCTTCCTGCACTTGTGAGAAGGCTGAGGGCATTGAATCTGCCCTGGAGGTTGACTTCACCACTCGTTCTTAAACGACTGCATCAATGGGTGTTTCTTTGACGGTGTTGCATTTCCCACTTGAACAAAACTGGCTATCATTGTTCATGGGCGGCGTTTCAGAGGATTGAGGTCACTTGTGTATTTGACGTACATTTGTACACTTATTTTTATTCAGCCCGCATTTTCACAAAGTTGAAATTGTGGTAATTGATAACGAGACATGAGATATCATTCAAATTGCTATTCTTATATTTTGTCCACATCAGTAGAAGTACTTCTATTATCATAAATTGTAATGATTAACAGTAAACCATCAAAGTTCCTCGATTTAATTCAAAGCCTCAATATAGTTCTGTCTACAGTATGATCGTCTGCAGCACCGCCACATCGCATCAACGTTAATCCTGCGCCACCTAATGCCGTTCCGCTGTGGCGCAGGATCGACAGCGAAAGGGACGGCCAAGCAGCGTGTTGCTCTTGGAATTTCCTGTTTATACCGCGACGGCATTCGCAGCTTGGGTTTCTTTCGAACCTCCCTCGGTATGCTTAATCCTTCTGCCCTCTTCGTCTCTCTAGCGATGCGCGTGCATTGATTTGCTTAATTTGTCCGTGCTGACTGCCACCAGTTCCTGCGACCGTAAGCTCCCCCTGTCTTCAACGTCTTCAAGCCGAGCAATATCGCGCATTCGATTTCTTCTGTCGTCTCTGGTCGGCCAATGCACCACCATCGCCTCAGTATATCAGGGACATGGTTGTGTGAGGTGGTCAATCCGATTGCGAACCCCTGAGGTGATCTCCGCGTGGCATGCGAGCCTGTGCCTTGAACCCCACTCACCCCGACAAACCCCCGTTGACCATCCGCCTCCCTTGCGCGTGAGATTAAAGCGAAACTCGAGTCCGCGACGACACCGAATCCGCCATCATGTCGTCGATGCGAGGTCTCGTTCAGTTCATCGCTGACCTGCGAAATGCGCGGGCTCGAGAACTAGAGGAGAAGCGCGTGAATAAGGAGTTGGCCAACATTCGACAGAAGTTCAAGGGCGGCAGTCTCAACGGCTATCAGAAAAAAAAATACGTTTGCAAACTGCTCTATGTTTATATTCAGGGCTACGATGTCGACTTCGGTCATCTCGAGGCGGTCAATCTTATCTCGTCGAATAAATACTCCGAGAAACAGATCGGTTATTTGGCCGTAACTCTGTTCTTACACGAAGAACACGAGTTGCTACACCTGGTCGTGAACAGTATTCGGAAGGATCTCCTTGATCATAATGAGTTGAATAATTGTTTGGCCCTGCACGCAGTAGCCAATGTAGGTGGCAGAGAGCTCGGAGAAGCGCTGGCCACCGAAGTCCATCGATTACTGATCTCACCGTGAGTATACCCCTATAACACGTGGGAAGCTGCCAATCTAACTTGATACAGTACCTCGAAGTCCTTTGTTAAGAAGAAGGCTGCTCTTACGCTCCTCCGTCTTTACCGCAAATATCCGGGCATTGTTCGTCGAGAATGGGCTGAGCGAATCATCTCCATTATGGATGACCCTGATATGGGTGTCACCTTGTCGGTGACGTCGCTGGTCATGGCACTGGCTCAGGATATGCCTGATGAATACAAGGGCAGCTATGTGAAAGCTGCTCAGCGACTGAAGAAAATTGTCGTGGACAATGAAATCGCCCCAGACTACCTTTATTACCGTGTGCCATGTCCGTGGATACAGGTCAAGTTGCTTCGGTTGTTACAGTACTATCCGCCATCTGAGGACAGCCATGTTCGTCAAATAATTCGCGAATCCCTTGCTCAGATGATGGCATCTGCTATGGAAACACCCAAGAATGTCCAGCAGAACAACGCACAAAACGCTATCCTCTTCGAAGCCATTAACCTCCTCATCCACCTCGATTCAGAGCATAACTTGATGCTGCAGATCTCTTCGCGCCTGGGTAAATACATTCAGTCCCGCGAGACCAACGTCCGTTATCTTGGCCTTGATGCGTTGACGCACTTTGCCGCTCGAACTGAAACTCTTGATCCGATCAAGAAGCATCAGAATATTATCCTTGGATCCCTCAGAGACAGGGATATTAGTGTTCGACGTAAGGGATTGGATCTTCTCTACAGTATGTGTGACACCACAAACGCGGGGCCGATTGTGAACGAGCTTCTGCGCTATCTGCAAACAGCAGATTATGCCATTCGCGAGGAAATGGTATTGAAGGTTGCTATTCTTACCGAGAAATACGCCACCGATGCCCAGTGGTATATTGACATGACTCTGAAACTACTCTCTTTGGCTGGTGACCATGTCAATGATGAAGTGTGGCAGCGAGTAATTCAAATTGTGACCAATAATGAAGAGCTGCAGGCCTATGCGGCGCATACTCTCCTTGGCTATATGAAGAATGATTGTCATGAGAGTTTAGTGAAGATTGGCTGCTATGTTCTCGGCGAGTTCGGGCATTTGATTGCGGACAACCCCGGCTCCAGTCCTATTGAGCAATTCCTGGCATTACAGGCAAAAATGTTCACCGGGTCTGATAATGCTAGAGCTATGATTCTGTCATCTTTCGTCAAGTTTGTCAACTTGTTCCCCGAGATCAAGCCCCAGCTTCTCCAGATATTCCGGCTATACAGCCACTCTCCTGATTCCGAGTTGCAGCAACGAGCATTTGAATATCTATCATTGGCAACACTCCCATCAGACGATCTAATCCGAACGGTGTGTGATGAGATGCCACCATTCTCAGAGCGAACCTCCATCCTTTTGTCCCGTCTGCACCAGAAGACAGCTGGCACAACCGAAAGAAAAACATGGGTTGTTGGTGGCAAGGATGCCAATTCCGATAAGCAAGAAGTTCTCCTGGCCCAAACCACCGGCCTCAAACGCTCCTTCACAACGATTGTTAATGGCAATCGAACGGGATCTAACGGGACCCCAACAAGTGCTACGAGTGCTTCCGGTGACTTGGCCGGTCTGGATTTCACTGGGCCTTCACTGCCTGCGCCAAACCTTGCCAGCGCGGCGCACTTGACACCAGACTGGGACATTGGGTTTAACCGACTCTACTACACGTCCGAAGGTGTGCTCTTCGAAGATGCTCAAATCCAAGTTGGCCTGCGTTCAGAGTACCGTGGCCACATGGGTGTCGTCAAGCTATACATATCTAACAAGTCCACGTACCCAATTACCTCTTTAACAACAACCGTCGACAACCCAGCTACGCCAAATCTGAAGATTGATACCAAGAACCTTCCTGACTCGACAGTCAACGCAGCCGGTCAGACCCAGCAAACACTGTTCTGTGCTGTCCACGGCCCATTCAGCGACGCTCCTACCATCCGAATTTCGTACTTGGCCGGTGCTCTGCAGGCATACACTTTGCAACTCCCTGTTCTCATGCACAGATACATGGAGCCATCGTCGTTGTCCGCCGAAGACTTCTTCAAGCGCTGGCGCCAGATTGGCGGTGGTCCGCTCGAGGGACAGAAGACGTTTGGAGTTACAGCCAAAAATAAGATTGCCACAGAAGGATTCACAAGACGCACCGTCGAAGGATTTGGCTGGAAGATCCTTGACGGCGTCGATCCCAACCCTAAAAACATTGTCGGCTGTGCCGTTTTCCAATTTGAGACTGGAAAGACTGGTTGTCTGATGCGTTTAGAGCCTAATTACGAGAAATCGGTATGTCACTTATTCTTTCATTCAACTTTATTGTTGGTTCGTGCTAATGAACTTTCTAGATGTATCGTGTTACAGTCCGCGCCACACAAGAAGGTGTTCCGCAGGCACTTGTTAAGCAGATGGAACAGAAACTTTCGCAGGGGACAGTGCGTGAACCTTCGTACGACTAATGTGAAGGCGACGAACATGCATGTATATTCTCAGCTTCTAGCCAATATCAGCGAGGATTCACGGATCTCTCGATTGTGTACATTTAGACCACTTTTCCACGGCTACATATGCATAGCCCTGAGACAGTATAAACGAGTAACCTCATAACATCTGCCCATTTATATTACACATGGGTCCCCACTAATAATATTCCTTTGTGTACATTTTCTCCGACAATCTAGATAACTTTCGCCTCATTCTTCGGCGGCCGATCACCGAAAATCGTCGTCCCAACTCTAACCTGATCACTACCAAGAGCAATTGCCCCCTCAAAATCAGAACTCATCCCCATACTAAGTTCCAATTTCGCCTCATCACCAACTAACCCAAGTTCGGTCACAATACGATCCCTCGCCTCTCTCAACGCCAAGAAATCCTCATTCTCAGTCTCCGCCGTCGTAGCCTGAGACCGCGCAATCGCCCCGATAGTCATCACACCTTGTAATTTAAGTCGGGGACATTTCTCCCGGATATGGCGCGCCAATGCGGGGGCTGCCTCCGGGGTGATACCGGATTTGTTCGATTCACCGGAAGTATTAACTTGAACATAGATGCGGAGACGAGGATCCGATCCCTCGGAATTCGTCATGTCTCTATCTTGCGAGGTTTCGGATTCCGAAATAGCTCTTTCTCTTGACGCGATGATTTCTTCCTGGTCTCGTTCGCCCCAGCCTCGATCTAGGAGTGTTGCTTTCTTCTCTGAATCAACGCTTTCGACCGCCCAAAGTCCACGAACATCCCGGGCGAGTGTCACGCATTTATTTGACTGTAGTCCACCGATGAAATGCCATTTAATTGTCCGGGGGAGAAGACGGGATTTTTCGAGGAGTTCTTGGAGGTAGTTTTCGCCGAAGTGAGTGTGGGATGCCGGGGCTGTGTGTAGGGCTAAGACGTCAGAGGCGGGCTTTAATTTTGAGACGGCGATTAGTCGGATTGGTTTGGTTGTATTGGCTGTTGATGCTGCTGTGCTGATGCGGGCTGTGACAGCTGTCAGGTTTGCGAGGAGTGCCGAGGCTCGCGCGGGGGTGGCGGTCATATTTGGTTCTGTCATTTGGGGTTTGGTGTTCGATTACTGAGAGAAATGCTATGAGGAGAACTCTGTGCTAATGCGCAATCCTCTCTTATGATGCGGTAGCAAAATAGAAAAACACAAAAGGTCTACTTGGAGAAGTTCAGATTCCGCGGCGATAAGATAACGTCTGCCTCAGGCATATAGTACATTCCGCGGAGATTTCCGTGTCACGTGATCTGCCACTCGAACTCTAACCGTCAGGCATAAAGGCACCCAGGCATCAAGGCGGAGACGATGTCCCTTGCGCCCCAACCTTCAAGCGGCCTGTTGATCGATGATCGATGATCCATCGCCGTTTGCATCCATGATCGCCGGTCCGAGTCTCTGGATCTGCTCGGCCATGCGACGCTAAGAATGCTCTGCCCTCTCGGCCAACCTTCGGCGCCAACTGATACACTCAGCCGGAGTGTCACCGGGTCCTGGCGGCAACTCAGAGAGAATACTCCGTCCAATGAGGATGAAGCGTCAACCCGAACAAGGTCAGATCTGGCGCAGCATTCCTCAAGTCGGGTGGATTGCGATTTGTCACTTCGCTTTGCTTCACCTTTTGACCGTTGAATCTGAGTGAATTGCCGCCCTTGAGTTTCGGGCTAGGATGCAGAATCAGATTTCCGATTCGGCCTATTTTTAACCTTACTCTAGGCGCTAGCTCTCACACTGCATTGACGGACTGCAGCCATTGTTCGACGATATTCCATTCAGACTGCTATTTCTGGTCTATCCTATTCTCGTCTATGCCCAGCCGCCAATGCTGTTGAAATGGTGAGACCAAGACAACTAGTGACTGGTCGTCCAGGACCTTGTGACTCCAGTACCAAGCTTGCCAGTCCGTCAACAGATCACCAAGAACGCAGAAGAATACCACCTGGGTCATGATGGAAGATGTAACCACCGGACGGATCAGGGTTAACTAGCCAAGTCCCCCCCCACTGGTGAGCAATTGACAGAGAGTACTCCGTACATTTATCAGCCCAACCGGCCACGAAGTAGACAATTGCGCGTCGAGCTCGGCCGTTTTTGCAGTTTCTTTGACGTCAGACCCCCCGCGGGTTCCTTTTTTCCCCCCAGTCAAGCACCAATGGATCTAGAATCAAAACGGCGCAGAACCTGTTAACGCCCTACTTTCTTTACTCTCCGCACCTGGACAGATTCTCTTTTCCTCTTTTTTTTTTTCTTTCTACTTTACCTCCTCATCTCCTATTCTTCCTTCTCCTTTCCCCTTACCCCCTTTACCTTCTACGACTATTTTCTCTTCTACCCCCGCCGACCCACTTCCGGTCTATCCGCATACTTCCTTCTCGGCACTAAAGCTCCGAAGCAACCGGAAGTTCGCGCAATTTGAGAAGAATTTAAAAAAAGGAGAAATTCTGAGTTAAAAAGAAGAGCAAAGGACGTTTCATTTTGAGAGGTTCAGACACCGCTATTCCAGCTTGCGTGTTCAAATCTGCTGTATTCAACCTTTACCTCGTCATACCGCGATTGATCGACGCACCAGCTCTCTCCACCTTCCACTGACATCACCGCTGGACGATCTCTGCGAAATACTGTAAAAGGAATCCAACCCAAACGAAAGACAAGCCACCACTCCAATAACTTCCAATTGAACAATTCACATCTCACATCATGTGTCGACAATATTACACTCTCTACGCCTGGTGCCACTGTGAAGAAGATGCTGGTCAAAGTGTCTGTGGCGGCCAGCGTCGCAATAGTTGCCCTGGCATCAGTGTCGAAACAGTCCACATGCATTGCTTCTGCAATTCGCATGCCTCGCGTGGATTTAAATCTGAAAAGAAGAGCCGCAAGCAAGAGGATAAATGGCGACGCCGGTCTCAGCAATCACAGACATCCTCCTCTTCCTCTGGCTCTTTAGATGAGAAGGCATCATTGGGTCGTCGTTGGTTTCAATGGTATCAATGGCGGGGCCTGCGATCAAACTAGATGATGGTGATAAATGTTGATCATTGTCTTCTTTCCCCTTTCTGCTTCTTTTCCATTCTTGTGCCATTTCCTTCTTTCTTCTGTCAATTTTTTCTCCTTTTTTCCCTCCTCACTTGAGTGAATGTTTCCCAGCTTCGGTGTTTCTGGCATTGGGATAGGTCTGCAAAATGCTTTATGTTACGGAGTTTTATGGTTTAACGTTGATGCCTCACGTCTATCACTCTAGAATCTAGAGCAATTCTCAATAGAAAAAGGTCCAATAAATCAATTCAATTCAAATCAATTATTACAAATTCAACAAAGACATGTTCAAGTGAAACACGGTTGATTTCTCCATATACAAGAATGCTTGTCGTCTTCTGCTGTGGAATGATCGACTGGCCCCTTGCCCCAATTTGATGAACGTCCAACTTTCTCCCCTCCTTTTTTCTTCTTTCCCCTTAAACAACCTGTTGTATGACACGGCACTGCTGCAATCTGCTTTATTGCTGGATTTTATTGATTGTCTGCTGCTTCTAACCGTCTCTAATGAGTCTTCTCTATGATCTTGCATAATGGAACGCTTCAACACGCAGGATGATCGGGATTCTCCTTCACGATCTATTGATCGTCCACATCGCCCGCGCGACCTGGCTCCTATCGACAACTCTCACAATGATCTAACAGACTCTTTGAATCGTTTATCACTCGCAAATGCCACCGCGACTCCTCTCCCCGCATCTCCAGCTCTACTTTCTCCCCGAGATCCCACATCGCGCTCTCCAGCCCCAACCCAATCCACCCCTCGGCGCACCCCAAGTTCCGGCTCCCTACGCGAAGAACGCCGCAAATCTACGCCCGCATTGCAGAAACGCGCATCGGCTGCCTCTTTACGATCAGTCTCAACCCCCACAGGTCCGTCTTCACCACGCGATACATCGCGTCGGTCCTCCGCTAATCTAGCGGGGTCCCCGACTACCGCCGCGATGCCCGCAATGTTGCCACCGCGTCTGGCTCAGGGCCCCACAGCAGCTTCGATTGCAATGGAGCATTTCCAGAAAGAGGTCGATCTCCATCAAGTGGTGGATCTCCAGTCCAAAACGGTCGTTCTAGTTCACGATGCGTGCTATGGTCATCGATTTTCGCGCCCGCGCGCAAATAGAAACCTTCTTGCTGCTATCGTGGAAAGACCTGAGCGTATGCGCGCTTGTGTGGTTGGTATTGCTGCGGCTTATGTTCGACTTGGTCGTCGACATGCTGGGAGTCAATATGCGCCGCATCCTGATCTAGATTTACACTCCCTACCTCCGCCATTTCAAATCCGCAAGACGGGGAGGAAACTTGAACTTTCGAATCCTGCTGTGACGAATGTCCATGGTACGCAATGGATGACTGATTTGAATAGTATGTGTGACGTTGCAGAGTCGCGCCTCGCTTTAACGGGAAAGGAACTTGTTCGACCTGCTCCCCCAGGTGGAGAGAGCGGTGCTGCTAGTGGTTCTGCTCTTCACGAGGGGGATCTGTATCTCTGTTCTGAATCATTGAATGCTTTCGAAGGTGCGCTGGGTGGAGTATGTGATGGTATCGACACGGTCCTGGGACCAGGCCCGACATCTCGGGCTTTCGTCTGTATTCGACCACCCGGTCACCATTGTTCGTCCGATTTCCCATCTGGCTTTTGCTGGATCAATAATGTCCATGTCGGTATCTCGTACGCGGCTACACATCACGGATTAACACATGCCGCTATCCTCGATTTTGATCTCCACCACGGAGATGGTTCTCAAGAAATTGCATTCGACCATAACTACAAAGCAGCGACGGCTTCGAAAAATGCGCCGGCGTATAAGAAGACATCGATCGGATATTACAGCTTGCATGATATCAATTCCTACCCTTGTGAAGCTGGTGAACCTGAGAAAGTGCGCAATGCAAGTGTCTGTATTGATGGATCGCATAATCAGTCCATCTGGAATGTGCACCTCCAGACCTGGGTGACTGAAGCTGAGTTCTGGAAATTGTATGAAACAAAATACACCATTCTGATTCAAAAGGCGCGAGCTTTTCTCCGGGATCACACGAAACGCCTTCTAAGTAATCCACAAGGTCCGCGTCCAAAGGCAGCTATTTTCATTTCTGCTGGATTTGATGCGAGTGAGTGGGAGGGCACAGGCATGCAAAGGCATAAAGTCAATGTTCCTACTGAATTCTATGCCCGGTTCACTGCAGATGTTGTCCGCATGTCCGAGGAGGAAGGGCTCAGTGTCGACGGCCGGGTGATCAGTGTTCTCGAAGGAGGATATAGTGACCGTGCATTGTCCAGTGGTGTATTAAGTCATATCTCTGGACTGGGAGGTGCGACAAATGGTCTGGAGACTATGAATAAGCGAGTCAAGTCTGAGACAGCTAGTGAAAATGTCTTGGCGGCTTTGGACCAACTTTCTTTCCAAGATGAATACGATGCGGACTGGTGGTCTCCAAACAATCTCAGCGAGCTTGAGGCGTTGGTCTCGCCGCCTGTCAAGGATGAGCGCGAGAAGGGGTACTGGAAAGATACTCGATCATCATCTGCGAAGAAGGTTCCCACCCCACGGAAATCCTTTGGATCAACGACGGCCATTGAGCCGCAATTACCTCCGCTGCCAGAAGTGGGCTGGGCAACGGCGGCTCATGAACTGTCCAAAATCCTCATTCCTCAGGACCGTCAAACCACCAGCTATCGAGCCGAAGATCTTAATGCCGAGGCATCCCGACAGCGACGTGATCGCCAAATTGCGTTGGATGGGGGTGTCAATCCAGCTATTATTCCACCGCCACCTCCAGCACCGGTAGATGAGGGAAGACAGCTGCGCGTTCGAAAGAACAAATCTCCGAGTCTTTATTCGCCTCGCCCTGCTACTCCACGCCAACAAGCGATGCGAAAGAATAGACGGCAAACGATCGACGGCAATGACCTGCCAAGTCCTTCAGGGGAATCCCCGTCTGTGGACGCAAGCCGCAGGAAGAGTGTCAGCGGTGTGGCGCCTATTGGCATGGATGACCTGACGAGCTCTGCAAGTCGAACTCCTAGCAGGGCAGCGTCAACCGTGTCTTTAAGGTCATCGTCCGCGTCATTGAAGTCTGCAACAGGGACTGTCACAGGCCTTCGAAAACCAAACTCACGCTCAGGAACCCCAAAGCGATCCACAAGCCCCCGCAAGGCACCGCCTGTCCCCAAGGTACCAAATGCTTTCTTGACATCCAAACCCTTGGACCCAGTCCCACCATCCGATGATGTGGAAAACCTAGCTTCCGGTCTCCGAAAGATCAAGCTAGTCATGCCTTCGGCTGAGGAACAAGCTGTAAGAGAAAAGAAAGCCACAGAAGACCGCAAACCACCCCGAGGAAGTCGAACACCGAAATCACCTCGCTCAGTTCGAAAGAGCAGCAGTACCAAATCTGCTCGTGGCAGAAGCTCTCGTACAGAGACTACACCGAGTACGTCGCCGCCACCTATTCCAGCTGCCTCAATTGGGCTAGGGATGCCGGAGAACATCACGACTAGCGCGGCAGCAGTCGTTACCGCAGGGCCATCAGATGTAGCAACAGCCGTGTCATCTTGGGAAGCAATGCAAAAACAACTTGAGACGAAAGCAAGCACTACAGAGCCTATTTGTCCGGCTTCAAAACCAACAGAGACTATGACACCCTCATTATCCGCAGCACAAGAGCAAAAGCAATCAAATTATATCACGGCCGGAATGCCGTCCCCACATACACCCGAATTGGGCATGGTTCCAGGAACTGGCCATGTGAGATCGGCTTCACAAACTTTCTCACCGGCAATGACCGCTGCACAGACCAAGCAAGGTTTACCGAGTTTCACATCAAACAGTCCTATTCCTTTCGCGGGGGAATATCAAAAAGTACAATCAGTGCCGCAAGTCCCACTTCACAAAACACACCCTCGACACGATCCAAATCAACATATCTTCAGTGACGAGGATAGTCCCCTTGGACCACCACCTTTACAACCATTTTCTCAAAGTCGACGATTCTACTCTCAGTGATTGAGTCAGTCGATGTCTATCCCGCTTATTGAAATACCTGTAATGTCTGTAATATCTACTTTCTCTTTTTCTACGGTTATTCTTATTGTGTTCGGTGTTTTGTGGGTTTGAGATTGAGGAATGTTTTTTTTTTCGGAGTTTGTTTCTGTCATTGTGATATACCCCTTACTATGGAATGGTTATGTTATCTAAATGGGGTACGGTATGGGTGGGATATTTTGTTTATCAATTTATTTGATTTCATCTTATTTGACTGAATCATTGTACTAGTATCTATAGAATAAGTGACATTCTTGGGTCTGATTTGTAACAACGTTGCGGTTCAGTTGAGTACTGGTCTTGTTACTGCAGGTACCTGGAGTCGAGATAGCTTGAATTCAGGTCATGTTTCTATCCATTGGTATCTTGAATTCATGATGATTGCTGAACGGGCTTGGTGCTTTGATCTTTCGAGGTTGAATATGCTGAGATGCAGTGATAGTTTGGTGGTATGTACAGTGTCGTAACATTAGTTTCAAACTACCCTTATGTCTCTTTCTACCACCTCCGAGCCTTCGGGACGATAGTAGAAACGAGAGACGGTAGGTCAAAGCGGTCAGCAGATCATCTCAAACGTAGATTACACCACTGTACTTGGAAGCTATAGCACTAGGTAGTTAGTGTTGAACCCACGTCTTAGGGCAAGTCCAAGCCATGGAGAATTTTCAAGCTCGAACCTGAATTTGAGCCCATATGCCCTATCATCCCAGTGATAACTGTTACTTCCGTCTCAAAGAAAAATTATTTTGCTTTGTTTTACAGGAATTTATGAAAGCAATCGACCTCTTATCCCCGGAAGGGACGGCCACCGTAATGGGCTGGGGTTTCTTAGACGCTGATATTCCGAAGATTATAGTATATTGTCCTGATATGGTGACTCGCTTTTGACACTTCAAATCGATTACAAGTGTTGTAATCGAATATTCAGATTCTGGGCTATTTTTCGGTTGTTAGATCAAAAAATACTAAACTTTCAACGAAATCTTATATCCGGATCTATTCTGTATATATTTTTTCCCGGTGGACCTCGATTTTGTATGGCTCTAATATATCGTTCTGACATGGTACTTTATTTTTGACAATTGCAATTGAATATCCCGATCCAGAGCTATTCGATGATATATCAATTTTTTTTTCAAATATCTTACTAAATATGTATTCTGTTATTCTACTGTGGCTGTTACACTAAAACTGGCATTATCTCATGGTCAGTATATTTTGGTATCTATGTTTTGTTTTTGTTTTATTCATTTTTCATTTTTCATTCATTTTTCTACTCTCCATGCTCTACAACCGCAATACCGAAAGAGAATCGTTCTTCAATATTCTTTTTTTTTTCTCTATAACTTTTCTCTCAAATTCTCTGTCGGCTCAATTTAGTCAGCTATATAAGATGTATTTTTCTCCGCAGTATATTCGGCTTCCCCAAATCACCGAACTTCGAAATTCTTCATTATATCCATATAAATTGCGCATACTGCATATCCCCAGGCGAACCATACAGACCGGCGAACCTGGACTTGGTAGATACTATCTACCAATAGTATTGGACGATGGCACCCCCCGAACAAGGATCTTAGGAACATCCGTGTCGTCGATACGGATAGTGTTCGCAAGACACACTGAAATTGTGCACCGCACCCAGCCATACCAGGACCGTCGACACAAACTACCGCATCCGCATCATCTACGATGCAACCGTCACAGTCACAGTCTACGCCGTCTGTCTTGGCACTCCCATCTCATTCATCTTCGTTCTACTCCCCGCCTCCGCCGGAAGCTTCGGCGTCAACTGTCACGACAGCGCAAAACCCGGGAGGAATCTCGACAAACCCACCAGAGATATCGATCGCCACAACAGCGCGAGTCTCCATCAACAACAATGTTCTTTCGTCTTATCTTTCGTTAATCTTTTGTTTATCTTTTACTAAAATAGGAATACTTATTTTTTACTCACTTTCCATTTATCTTTCATTCACCTTTTTATTTATCTTTCACTTATATTTTACTCATTTTTCACTTATCTTTCATTCATCTTTCACTCAGTCTCTATACCCGATTCAATATATCCGATTCAATATTATTCTCTACCTAGATATATATATCCCTCCTCCTCATTCTCCTCCTCCTCCTTTTGCTGGCAAACCAGTCTTTGTCACAGGATTGAATATTACCACCGGCAATGTAATCAAACGGACAGGAACTGGGATCGCGAGGGAGACGCAAATAGCTATCGCAGAAGATGTCCAGTACATCTGGGACTGTGAACTTCTATCTCAAAATGTTTCTGTGGTGTGGAGAACTGAGACGGATAATGATCCTCTGCGGGATTTCTCTGGCTCAGCCGTATGTTTGAATGAGATCCAAGACAGAACCTGTGTGGCCATCTGTTTCCAAAATTTTGAAACCGGACTATCTCCCCCAGAATTGCTGAAGGCCGACCATCGCAAACCCCAAACAAGTATAACTGGAGTGCGTATCAAAATTGGTTTTCTCTTGCCACCTGAAATTCTGAATACTGAGATTCTTGGTAGTCCATTTGCAGAACCAAGAGTTTCGGGAACATATCCGAGCAGATTGACAAATATTATATTCAGTTTTTATTGTCATGATATCTTTGTGTTAGATCGGTTATTCATTTTTGTCTAATTCAAAATTTCGATTCATAACTAGCCTTTATATCCTTATGCTAATTTGACAACTACAATCTGATCTTATTCATATAGAAAACAAAAAATTATAAAGTAATTTCCAGTGGAGCCTACGCAATAGATATACTATATCTATTGCGTAGGTGCAGTTCATTAGTAATAAACTACATATTACAAACTAGATCTGAGCAATGAGCGGCTCATGGGCCAATTTTTTGAAAAGTCTGATACTGAAAAGCGGCTCAGCAATAAGTATGGGTGCTCGTGCGGATCGAAGGATAGATACCTAGCAGATCAACTGAGAGAGCTTGAATGCCAAGCATTGAGTCTCTATACCCAACTAAAGAAGTATTTTGCTATGGTTGTTAATTGTTCAAATGCGCTTGTAGTATATCACAGACTTGGTTCTTCTTCCAATCGATGCCATTGAGAGTGTCTATGGAAGCTGTAAGCTCTTGGCCGACGGGCTCGCTGATGAGCCGGTGGGAATGAACTACAAAATCCTGAGCAGGGGGCCATATTTTATTTTTCCATCGTCCAATCTTGAGTACTTGGCCCCAGCCGATGGATACAACCTGCTCTGGGAGCCAGAAAAGCTCCTGGTCCCAGTAGCGCGAAATGAAAGCCTACACGACACGAGGCTCGGACCGTATGAAAGGAAGGTACCGTCAAGTTTTGAGCTAGTGTTCGCTGGCAGAGATATCCGAGATGTATAGTATTATTGGATTGTCTCGCAGCCGGTAAATGTTGAACTGCTGAGTACATAGTATATAATTTAGATGCATTTTATACCTCTTGAGCATCCAATCACTCGATAGGATTACATGATCCAATCAAGCGGACGATAAGCATTTCCCCGCCGTTGCGGCCTCGGAGCAACTCCACCAATCATTGGCCAGTTTTCCCGGAGGCTCCCCGCACGGAGAGGCCCGACTTTCGGTCTAAGCCGGTTCCAATTTACAGCGGCCAACCCCGGCCAACTTAAAAGCAACCATTTATCTCTTCTCGTGTCTTTTCTTTTCTTTTTCTTTTCCTTGCAAATTTCATATACGCCCTTCATAACTCACCCGACAAGTCCAATTGGCCCCGAAGTCTTCATAATGGCCAACAACGGCAACGGCAACAAGGCCGTTGGCGCATACTATGCGCCAACCGGCGGTCTCCCCTCTCAATCGCAGCTTTTGACTGACCGCGCAATGTTCACTGAGGCATACACAGTCATTCCCAAGGGTACATTCCGCGATATTGTGACATCTTTCCTGCCATTCTGGGATAAGACCCGCCTGTGGGTCATCGCTCGCCCGCTCTCCGGATTCGCCGAGACTTTTTCTCAATATATTATGGAGGTAGCACCTGGCGGTGGAAGTGATAAGGCCGAGTTGGATGCTACCGCCGAGGGCGTTCTTTTCGTTGTGGAGGGTGAAGTCAGTGTTACCGTGGCTGGGGCCGAGCACAAGCTTACCGAGGGTGGATACGCTTTCCTCCCACCAGCATGCGGTTGGAAGCTTCGCAACAATGGTTCTTCTACCGCACGCTTCCACTGGATTCGCAAGGCATATGAGGCTGTTGAGGGATTGGATGCTCCCGAGCCACTGTTCCTGAATGAGAAGGATATTGCGCCCACCCCGATGCCTGATACTAACGGTGCTTGGGCGACTACTCGATTCGTTGACCCCAATGATCTCCGCCACGATATGCATGTCACCATTGTCACTTTTGAGCCCGGTGGTGTTATTCCATTCGCTGAGACCCACGTTATGGAGCACGGTCTCTACGTCCTTGAGGGCAAGGCTGTTTATCGCCTGAACCAGGATTGGGTTGAGGTTGAGGCTGGTGATTTCATGTGGCTGCGTGCCTTCTGTCCCCAGGCTTGCTATGCTGGTGGCCCTGGCAAGTTCCGCTACCTTCTCTACAAGGATGTCAACCGTCACATGAAGCTTTCTCGTCTATAAACGAGCCAAGCGTGGGCGGTTGCAAGAGACCAGTGACTTATAACGATGGATATCCCAATTCGCTTGGAACTCTCTAACTCTCCCGGCAATCTCTCCTGTCAAGATGGAAGGGATGGAGAGATACCAGAGCTACTGTCCCGGGTGGTGCATTCAGGATTAGCGAAGTCGAGAGCGCTGAAAATGTCTTGGCCCGGTGGTGAAAATTACGAACTGACTACGAGGTGATCGATAAGATAAAGCGAATCTTTCTATCTAATGTACATACTATGCCATGTCTAAAATTATATCAATTCCAAATTTACTATCATGATTCCCTCAACACCGTTTACCGCTATCTTAGTGAGCTCCCATGAAGTATAGCCCCCTCTCTATGACCTGCCATCTATGAGTTCGTTGCTCCACGCCAGTGGACATGACACTCACTATATCAAACAGGTCCGCTGGCTCATCTGTACTATTCTTGTATCATGTCCTCGAGAGTACCCAACTAAGCCCTCTTCGGAATCTCCGTCTTCGAGTTCTTCTTAGCGACCTCGGCAGGCTTCTGATCAGCAAGTTGTCCGAATATATTCTTGAACGCACCCAAGTCCAAGACAGAGAGGAGCAAGTCAGACGTGAATTCAGGAACGGATTTTATAAGGTCACGATCAAGCACAGGATTTGACCCTAACCAAAGTCTCTTCAGGTTCTGCACAATGAGGTGAGTCGCCAACGTCCTGAGTTCGACGTATACAGCGCGGTTAGAATAGATTTCTTCTATCGTCTTCGAGAAAGAAGTAGCGTCCGGGCTATCCATGAATGTTTTTTTGAAGTGGGATTTTGCTTTGGCTTTCAGGTCTTGAATTCGAAGGCAGTCTCCTTCACCGTACATTCGGGCGTGGAAGTAACATGGATGGCATTCCTGGAGGAACGGGTCGTCGTCAGCGAGGATGTTCTCTTCACCCTCATCATCTACCTCATCTGTTTGTCGCTCTGGTGAAATCTCCACCAATTCATTGTCCAGCCGCTCAGACCATTGAATCCTCGTATCCTGATAGTCTTCTTCAGTCTGTGTCTCCGTGGAAAATGAATTATTTTTTTCCGCCGCGCGCATTTTAGCTAACTGGGCTTTCCTATAGGTTCGGATACTGGAGGCAACTGTTGACCGGGGGGCCTTCAAGTCCTTGCGATCCTTTGTGGGAGTAGTGTTTGGCACTGTGTAATCTGCCTGATAAAGAAATTCCAATGTCTTTTCTATCAATATTGGTTCACGATTGATGACGAGTGGCTTTGATTGGTTCTGGAGAAACACGATATTAGCTATGGAGACGAGTAACATCAGTTTGAAGAATAGAAATACCTGATGGCTCTTGCAAAGTCCATTCAAGTGCTCTGATCGTTGGCAAACAACAAACTTGTGAGCTGCAAATTCACGACCTTTGCAGAGGATTATCAAGTCGCTGAATTCGGATTTTAGGTACATGCTAGGGCAAATTTAGTATTATGAGTATTAAAATAGGATTAATCCTATAGCTGCTTGCCGATTACCTACTTTGCAACAAGGTTATAGATCGTATCCCGCTCTGCTTGCCGGTTGTCTTCGAGTGTGTTGGGGTCGAGCTTAGACGGCCCCGGAATTTTCTTCGGCCTATATGACATTGCCAACAAATGGTCCTCCTTAAGCTGAAAAGGATCCAGGCTCAAGGTAGTAGAGAGTAATACGTTCGAGGCGTTTAAAAAACCTACTGATCTAATGCTCTCCGGGGCTGGGAGAGGTATCGCCCATTTTAAGCTCAAAAGGCAATGATAGAATCGTACATTCCATTTGAAAGCTCTTTGAAATTCGGAAGAAAGAGTAATATGTCAACACCTAAACCAAGCCTCCAAAGATCTTCCATCTTCAGTTCTTGGCATTCTTTTCTTTGTTACTTAGAGGAACAGCTTCAAGCTCGCTAGCTTCTTTATTGCTTTGAATGACTCTGCGCACTTTCTTTCGGGTCGAATAATGGCACTGACTCGGAAAGTGACGTTACTGGCGTCGACTATAGAATTATCCATTGGAAGCTACCGAAACAGTCTTGCATGAGATCCATTGTTTCATTCTTCAAGCCCTAATTTGAAGTATACATCAATGTGGCTTAGAATAGATCGGGTGGCGTAACTCCGATCTCCGCGATGAGCTAAGCCACTGGAAGCTTCTCCGCATTAGTCATTCGATGCCAGCGCCTTCTACAACATACTGTCCTATTTTTGCTACTTCTTGACTCGCTATCCTCCTCGATCTCTGTCGCATTTGCATGATAACTTGACATCTGCATGGTATTTCCTTTCTATTGATGTCAACCACGCCCTCTTTCAGCATGTCAACAGCCAACAGCAAATCGGAGTCCTTCACGCAGATGGCCGACTCAGACCTCGAATCAATCGGACGCCACTGCCAATTCGAATACTGTGGCCAACTTGATTTCCTCCCATTCCGCTGTGAATCCTGCCGAAGCACATACTGCCTCGATCACCGCAGTGAAACCGCCCACAAATGTCCTAATGCCGGTGAATGGGCACGCCGTCGCAATGGCAACATCCAACAAGAGAACCGAAGCGCGCCGCAGAAACCAAACATTTACAACTCAGACCAATGCTACCACGTAACATGCAAAACGCTTATCAATACACTGAAAGACCCTGGCGTTCGTTGTCCTAACTGCAACCACCAATATTGCCTCAAACATCGTCTTCGCGAAGAACACGATTGCGCCAAGCTTACCCCGCTGGGCGCACGGCAAGGCAGCAGCGCATCGCCAAATGAAACGATCAAGTCGATGTTCGCGAAGGTTCGTGGATGGGGCAAACAACAACAAACTGCTACTGCCAACTTAATACCCAAGCCCAAGGTGAAGCCTAATAGCCCAGCTGCACGGATCGCGAGTGTCAATACCATGAAGCGTTCGGCTAAAGGGGAGAACAACGTTCCGGCTGATAGACGGATATACCTGCATGTGGTTGGGACGGCGGATACACAAGCTGCGGAGCCACCGGCTGGGGATTTCTTCTTCGATTCGCGGTGGAAGGTTGGCCGGGTGCTGGATGATGCGGCGCGAAGACTAGCCGTGGAGAATTTGAATAATCGGGCTGGAGGGGAGGAAGCACGACTGCGCATTTTCCACGTGGAGTCTGGTGACTTTTTAGAATTCTCGGATACTATTGGGGGAGGAAAGATCAAATCGGGTGATACGATTGTCTTGCTTCGCGGTGCTGGAGTCGTACTTGAGAAGTCATGACGCGCTGGAAATTGCATCTGCATCTGCATCTGCATTTAGATTTGCATGGGGTTTGAGGAATTTTTGGGAGCATTTGTCCACCAAGGACCACTTTCTATGTTCATGATACCTTGTGATTTCGTTTAAGTATATAATACCCATTGAATCAATATCATACAGGGACAATAGTAATAATTTTATGGCTGGTATATTCTAGAACATTATAACGTAGGATATCATCAAATGAAACAATATCAACTCATCCAAACAACTAAGCGCTCATCTTCATCTTGATAATTTTGTGCGGCTTGTATCCAATAACTTCAAACTCATCTTCCTTCCACCCGTCAACGACTGCGCTACCCCGGTCATCACGCTTGATACGCAGCTCCGGGAACTCTGTAGGCTCCCGAGTCAGCTGCTCATTAAGGGCGTCGATGTGATCAAGGTAGATGTGAGCATCGCCCATGGTGTGAACGAGCTGGCCAGGGTTGAGATCCGCAGCATGGGCGAGAATGTGAGTGAGAAGAGCGTAAGATGCGATGTTGAAGGGGACACCGAGACCCATGTCACAGGACCGCTGGTATAGAAGGCATGACAGGGTACCTTTCTCAGTAGGACGACCGGTCTCTGGATCAATCTTCATAGTTGGAGGGAAGGAAACATAGAACTGGGCAAACATGTGACAAGGCGGGAGGGCCATCTTGCGCAGATCCGCCGGGTTCCAAGCAGACATGATGATACGGCGATCAAATGGTGAGTTCATGATCTTATTCACGACATCCTTCAATTGATCCACGCCCTGTCCAGTATAATCTGTTTTGGCATCGACATACTCCGCACCGAAGTGCCGCCACTGAAATCCATAGACGGGGCCCAAATCACCCTCCTCACGATGTCCCAGTCCAACCTTATCGAGAAACTCTCGGCTTCCATTTCCATCCCAGATTTTGATGCCTGCTTCTGAGAGGGGTAGGGATGAGGTGCAGCCGGAGATGAACCAAAGAAGCTCAGCGACAACAGCGCGCATGAAGACTCGCTTTGTTGTTAAGAGGGGCAGAACGGGAATTGGAGCGCCTCCCTCAGGATTGGGCTTTGACAGAGAGAAACGTAGTTGATTGGGGAAGGCGATTGCTTTCGTGCCTGTTCCGGTTCGGTCAGGGCGGAATTCACCTTGAGCGAGAATTGTGCGAATCAAATTCAGGTATTGGTGCTCCTCGTGAGAAGGATCATGTGGTGGGTTTGGAGCCGGTGTTGGCGGAGGGGCTTGTTCTTGAGTCATGATTTCGATTCTTGCGTGAGATAAGTTCCAAAGCTCTATGGTTCTTTCTTCGCCAGCTATTCGGGTTATGACTCGTAGTTGGGGAAGCACTTTCAAGACGATCTCCGCAAAGACGGGTCGATGCGCGTCGACGCGACACGCTATCACGTGAATTCATCCGGAAGGCGGTGAAGAATAGCCCTATTTAACGCCGTTTACAATAATCATCTCAACGGTCTTGCTCATGATTTGGAGACTGTAATGTCGATAGAGGAATCAATACTTAGTTGGCTTGTAGAATTATTGTCGCCCTCACAAGAGCAATTTCATTTTCTCGAATAAATAATAGTGACATATTTGTGAGAAGCAGATCTCCTTGCAAGGTCTCCTACATCTATGCGCTTACCAAGCTACTAGGATTCATAGTCGATTACTGGCTCATGTCAAATATCAGTGCAAAAAAATACCTAATAATAGATACTATTGACGGGTTATCGAATCTATCACAATTATGAGGAATACATTCAAGATTGTCGATCTCTAAGTCTCTAAATAAAAGGCAAAATTATGGAACTGGGGTGTTCTTCGCTGCAGTAAATGGTATGCTTCCCACGGTTCAACTCATGTTCGGGTCTCGGGCGAGAGAATGTCTTGTACTCGGCGATGCTAGGATATTGACCACCAATCTATCAAACTTAGCAACCACGCCATGAATAAAACAACAAAAGTGAGAAAATTGGAGCTTACCTTCACGCTGATGGATTCTCCTTCGTCGAAGTCCACTCCCATGGCCCAGATACCAATTTCCAGCTTCACGATCGTACCCGGTGTGATTTTCTCCTGGCGCTTGTGAGGGTGGAAGGGAAACTGAGGATGGATGCTCTTGGAATGGTCGATTGCCCGGTGGGAAGCACGTAGGATACCGACTGATCCCAAATGGAGATTGAGACTCGATTGTTCTGACTCTGGAATGTCATCAACGGATTTCACAGGTGTCGCATGGAACGGGAAATTGAGGTGCATTAATTCTTTTCCGTTCTTGTCTTTCTTTCGTAGAATGACGAATACCGTAAAGTCATCGCGATCCTCACAGGACATATAGAGCACAGCTTTAGGTAGACCAATGAGGCGTGCGGGCTTTTCAAATTTGTAGACGAATTCAGCGGCGCTATCGTGATTCTCGGAATCATAGGATACATTCATTGGCTTTGAAAGGGCACTCGCTGATAGTTGCTTATTTTCACCCAAAAAGAATTCTCGATATTCGGTGGAAGGAGCTGGGAAGTCTTCGAGGACAATATCGTCAATTGCCTCTCGGTCGCCAAACTGCAGCGCAGACCATCGGACCTTCGAGGTCTTTTCCCAACCGTTCTCCTTACCTCTGAGATATCGGTCAAAGAATGAGGCCAACTCTTCATTGGACTCTGGAACGCTGTATAGCTCGTACCATTCCTGTTTGCTTCCCCATTGGATCCACTTTTGCGAGTGAGGAACCTCTAACCAACCACGAATTGAGCCCATAGTATGAATTGAGCTCACATCTGAACCTCGAATATAAACTGGACATTGAACTCGAGAGATATCGGCCCTTTTATCCTCCCAAAATGCGTTGGAAACATTGGATCGACGATACATCTCTTCAAAATCCTCAAGTCCGGAATTCTCATTTCCTCGAACAATAGCATTGGCTATAAGATCGAAGTTACTCATGGAGAACCAACCACCTCGACAGAACTGTTCTCGGTAGATATCACCAGAGCCTTCCCACGGCGCAATGGCTTTCAAAGAGGGTGGTTGCTGAGCAGCGATGAACCACTGAGAAATCGCGAGGGCAGAATTACCCGCCATACCGATATTCCCATTACACCAATCCATCTTGGCAATGGCCTCGACGACATCATAGCCATCTTCCGCATCTTGAGATCCCATGACGCAAATCTGTCCATCGCTATGTCCAGATCCTCGAGTATCAACGCTGACAATGGCATATCCTCGAGGACACCAGTTTTGCGGGTCCAATCCTTCGAACTTTTCCAACCCACTCAGATCAGAAGACGTGACGCAGCAGTTCCAAGTGCACATTGGAAGCATATCAAGTGCACTGTACTTCTTCCCGTAGAAGGACCAGCTCAGGACGGCGGGGACTTTCTCGTTCGTGTTCGCCGGTCGATAAACATCTGCGTAAAGACGGGCGCCATCACGAACCACTATTTCGACGTCATGGTCAACTTGGATTTCGCTCTCCAAAGCTTTCGCGTTGAACCCATTCCATCCCTTTGGAAGAACTTCGGATTTTCCGCTTTGGCATGGTTGATATCCGTTCTCGCCAGTGACAGGCTTTGCAATGCGCTTGTACGCCGATTGAACTGGAGGAGGCATAATGTGAGATTTGTGACAATGTGAATGAAAGAAGAAGAAATATGATTGATGACGATAGAAGTGGCCTTGGACTTAGACATTGTTATACCTTCGAAACTGTTCCTCAATCTCTTGGCCCTTCTAGTATCGCATCACCTCCACATGTTTGCCCCCCGCTTCGTCCACTGAGCTACAATACCCCCCGCTTGCCGATGGGCGTCAAGTGGACCCCACATTCTTCATAAGATGGTATTGATTTGTTTGAGTTGCAAGGATCCGGGGAAGTGGGGAAATGGAGATCATCTAGGGTCGTGGACAGTGTTGACAACTTCAACCCCTTTGCCCACTTTACGACAAAGCCGAACGGGGGTGGGGGAATTCAGGGCAACCCTGAGACTCACCATGATTAGGTTGAATTGGAGAAAGAAATTTACTGGGACTCAGCTGGTTAAGTGATATTTATTGCCCCAGAAAATAAATCAAAATATTCCCAGGGAAATGACCCAACTATTATCTGGAAATCCCAGTTACTGATCAAAGAATTTCGATAACATATTACACCTTCGCCAATCTAAATCACGATGTCTTCAACTGAGGTAAAGCCCACAAAAGCTGAAAGCCAAACACAAGCTCCAGACTTCAGCTGTCCAGACTTGGTCACATTCACTCCTCGGCACTATGGTGACTGGCGTGATGAGTTTCACAAGAACGGTTGTGTGGTGATCAAGAATGTGATCAGCCCAGAGCGTGCCGAATATTACCGTGAGAAACAGATTCAGTGGCTCAAGAACTTTGAGCTTGGTTTTGACGAAAACGACGAGAGCACCTGGACCGTTGATCATTTGCCTATTAGCTTCAAGGGCGGGTAAGCATAGACTATCCAATACTGTCGAGATACCGAAGGCTTGAGCTAATTTCGATCAGAATGTACTTTGCTTATGGTTCAACTCATGAGAAAATGTCATGGGAAGCTCGCACTGAGCCTTCAGTGATTGAGATCTTCGAGAAGCTCTGGGAGACCAAAGAGTTGATCTGCTCGTTTGATGGGATGAACATCTCCATGCCACGACGCAAGGATGTTCGCTGGAGCCCATGGCCACATTGTGATCAGAACCCAGAGCGCAAAGGGTAGGGTTGAATTAACTCCACAAAATTCCGATGAATACTGATTTCTCTAGAATGCAAGCTGTACAGGGCCTGTTGAACTACGCGCCAAATGGCCCTAACGACGGCGGACTTATGCTCATGAAAGGTTCTGCTAAACTCTTCGACGAATTCTTCGCATACAAGCGCGAGTCCTTTGATCACGAGGATGCACCTCCCCCCGAGATCAAATTCATGGATCTTTTCTTGTTCAGCGAGAAAGACGTTAAATGGTTCCAGGATCGAGGATGCGAATTGGTTAAGATCAATATGGAGCCTGGGGACTTCGTTCTCTGGGACTCACGCACTATGCACTATGCTCGCCTACCTGAAGGAGAACAGATTCGTCATGTACAATACATCTGTATGACTCCTCGGCGGTTTGCGACGCCCGAAACCTTAGAATTGAAGAAACAGTGCTTTGAAACTTATACTGGCACTACGCACTGGCCTCACTGGTAAGACTTGAAGCCCTAGAGTCAGGAGTCAAGAGTCAATTATTTTCTAACCCTTCTATTTAGCAATGTACGTCCGACCAAAGAGAAGCCTATGCGAAATGGAGAGGTTTGTCCAAAGGACCGCAGCGAGCCATTCGAGAAACCGGTTATTACAGACACACTTTTGCGTTTAGCCGGTGTCAAGCCTTACTAGTCTTGGTTTGATACAGTGATAGCTCTAGATTATGGAGACAAGAATGAGAATGAAGATGTTTTTGATTTTATCCTTGTGTGCAGTGATAGAATATCCAGAATACTACGCTTTCCACGGCTCTACTTCTATTCGAAAAGTTCTTTGCGGTATACCCAGTGGAATCTCTACACTATTGTGTGTAGAAAGCACTGCTGACTACTAGCGCACCAGGTGGTGCTTAGAATTATTATCCTGATAATTTACTTCATTTGGGTGCAGAAAATATCGAGATTTGCTTTTCTTCTACCTCGATTCCTTTCATCTGTTACTAGATTTATCATTTTTAACCAAGATCAGTCTTTGAGGCGATTTTGAGATGCTTGTGCCTATTACTCATGTCCACCTGAATCGAATCTGGGGACAGACCGGGCCAGAGTAAAATTGGCATCCCCCGCTCGGCTCCATTTGAGCTATGTCGAAGCCATCATGGTCCACATTAATTGCGAATCCAACCTGGGGTTGAGTCCGGGGAAGCGGGGTATCAATGTGGGCCGCTGTCACTAAATCATCTTCAAACTAGCTTTTCAAACCGAAATGCATTACTGGTCGATGTCTGCCGGGTTGAGAAGACATAATTGCCGATTATCTTGGGACTATCAAGTTGTGGCTGAACTTCTTGGGGGTGTGGGGGTTGTCACATCAAACGTGGTCCCGAAGTCCAATGTCCCCTTTTATCCGTGAAGATGGCACCGATAGGTATTTGTGATATTAAACGGCCACAGTCGTTCTGAAGTTGGGAGATTTCTACAATTCACCGGTACATCGACTCTGATTCACAAGTGTTCAAGCCAAGGTATATTGCAAGGTAACTTGAAGTCTCAACGGAGCTTCAAGTTTGGAGTGGCCTTTCTGATTTGCAAACATGAAAGACATGGAAAAGGGCACTGGCCAACATGTCGAAATGGTTGACGATGACTTGTCGAAAGCACAAATAGAAGAGCTTGCTGAAGCTGCAAAGGTGATGGGGACGGTCAAGTTGACAGAGGATTCAATTATCTATATTCCAACTCCAACAGCGGACCCACAAGGTATATCATGAAAATAACCATAACTAAAGAACAAAAATACTGAAATTTCTTGGCAGATCCGCTCAACATGGCCCTATGGCAGAAGACTGTCGTTTTGGTGGTGATTTCTACCTGTAAGTCAATCGCTCTTATTGAAGCCAACGGATAGTTCAAATGTTGACCCTCAGGCAGTCTCAACACTAGGAATCGCTCTTGTGTCAGGATTCGGAGGGCTCTTAACCTTCTACATCCCGGAATACACGGCAGCCGGGAAAGGCTACGCCGATATTACCCAGTTGATGACTTATCCAACTCTGTTCATGTTAGATTCCCCCCCCCTTCCCCAAAAGAATTCAAACCATTATGCTAAGTGCTGATTGGGTTTTTAGGGGAATCGGAAATCTCATTGGGATGCCACTTGCCATTGCAGTCGGTCGCCGGATTACTCTCCTCCTGTTCACTTTGGTAGTTATACTTGGAGCTGTTCTTTCTGCTGTGTCCAAGACATACGAATGGCATCTGGCAGCTCGCATGATACTCGGACTCAGCGCAGGACAAAGTGAAGCATTAGTTCCAATGATCACGCAGGTAAGATTGGCTTCTTTATTCATCTCGCGCTTCTAGTAAACTAACATTTTTGGAAAGGAAATCTTTTTCCTCCATGAAAGAGGGAATTGTCTGATGGTTCAGCAAGCCATTCAGGTACTATTGACGACCGTTTGGTGCCTTTTTGCTAGTCCAATTGCAGCTGCCATTACTCCGCAGGGCTGGTATCTTCTTGCTGCTGGCCTCGCTGGTCTTCAATTCCTTGTGGCGTTGGTTTTGCTTCCGGAAACAAAATACGATCGTGACTTGTCTGCATACCAGGAGAATGTATCGAGTGATATTTCAACGGAGGTGATTGATGTCGATAACGATGCTCCGGTGAAGCCCAAAGTCACATTATGCAAAGAAAAACCTCCTCTTGATTATGTTAACTTTGCGCCTCGGACCTGGAAATCGGATATGCGTCTGTGGATTGGAAAGCCTGAGTGGCATAAGGCTATTGAGGTTCTGAAGGTAATTGAATGAAGTTCACGTCCTGCTTTTCTTTCACGAAAATATCACTCACCACTCATCAAGCAAACGGTGGAACTACTTTTTTTTCCAAATGTCTTATGGGCATTGTGTCTGAATGGACTTACCATTGGCGTTAACATCGCGATTGCGACAACATACGGCACAATCCTAACCGGATCACCATACCTCTGGCCTGACTCAAGTACTAGCTATGTCAATTGTGGACAGATAGTCGTCGCTCTTGCTGCACTACCAATGCTGGGGACAGGCTCTGATGCTCTGATTCGATGGCGTGCGCGACGCAATGGCGGTATGCACGAGCCCGAAACGCGTCTTGTTCCTCTCATATTCCCGATAATCGTCGGCGTTTTTACGGCCGCAATCTATGGACAAGGAGCAGCTCATCCAGACAAATATCACTGGTTTGTATATGTATATGCCGTTGCAGCATACTATTTTTGCTTTGTTGGAGCCAACATCGTGGCCATCACTTATTTACTAGACAGTTATCCGGCACGTACGGGACCACTTCTGGTGATTATCTGTGCTTTCCGGGGGTTCATTTCTTTCGGAACTAGCTATGGTACATCGGCGTTTGTGGGTAACAATGGTTACGATGGTGCATTTGGGATTTTCGGCGGGTTGACAGGCATCCTTGGTCTCTTAGGCGTGCCGATATACTTCTGGGGCAAGGACATTCGACGATTTACCGGAAGGTTTGCGAAGAGCAAAACAGATTGAAATACCGAGCATTATCTCAGATTCTTGATATTTGAAATTGTGTCATATTATATTTCTATTAGTATTGTCTCGACTCCGAGTTGTCGATTGATATGTACTATCTAGTGTTTAAGCGATGGTATTCTCAATCGATAATTCAAATATTTACCCTCGAAGGCATTTGTTCATCACAACAATTCATATCTACTAGAATTTAGTGCTTACATATATTCTGAACTTAAAGATGAACAGATGATCCTATGTAGCTGATTTCCTTGGTGCTCAGTGAGCGCTGTTGTTGCTTACTGAATAGATCCGAGCACGTCTCTGCGCGCGCTGAGCGGATCAGTAATCATTACGTGGGCAGCTTCCTGATTATTCTGATTTACTTTCTGAATATTGTTTATGTGATATCAGGGCCAGTGATCTGATTCAAATATCCCAAAAAATGCAATATACTACTTCTTAAAAGGTTTCTCCCAATTTTTAGAATATTCAAATATTCCATTGAAAAAAAAAAATCCGTATCACAAGCAGTTGGAAAATTGCGAGGCAATACTACGTTCTAAAACAAATATACAAAACGAGTTGTGTCACGGAATTCCCTGACCCGATTGCGGCACGTTTTGGAAACCGCTGCGGTCTTGAACTGCTAACCAAAACCCAACCTCAAAATCGGGAGGTCTTCAAATACTAACCAAAACCGCAGCGTCTTTGGTTAGGCTTTCAGTTAACCGCGGTTTTTGCGGTTGCTGCCGCAGTCTTTTCACGCCATTTTCCAATTCTCTTTATATCCTGGAATCAGATTCTATAAAAAGGGAAGACAATTGTTACGGAATTCCCTGACAATAAAATATCAGCTTTGTTGAAACGGTATGGCATAATATCCGTCTTATCTGAATAAAGCAGTCGTGGTACTACAACTCCGTTTCGGGTACGAATACGTATCGAAGCATCCACATAATGAATCGGCTGAATAACCTTGCTCGCATGTAAAAATTCTTTAAATTCTTTTAAGAATCAGTCTTGGTATTTACGAAATGATTGAATCTATTGTTATCTCCCTCTATCTTACGTCCTTGTCTTCTGGCCTAGTCAACAAGTGCTAGCTTGTTCCTTAGTTCTACTACATTGATCCACGTACTGCAAAAAAATATTGGCCAGCTCTCATACAGTAGAAAATTTGGACACTGCTCCACACGAATCCATAGATATTATCCATTTAGCTAGCAAATCCTCCTCGAATTGAATAAATTCATGACCAGATGGCTGTTTATCAACACGTAAGATTCGGCCATTGGCACGCGCTTGCAGAATTGAACGTGGTATTGTATATAGACTAGCTACTGCACGAATAGATTTGATTCGGCCGTTCTGAATATCATCAAGGGCTAATAAAATCCTGCCCTCTTGATTGGTTGATTTTGCGAAGATCCGGAGCGAATTGGTGGCATAGTAGGCGATTGAAGTTGGAGTGTAGCTAAGAAGACGCGATATTGGATGGGGTGGACCAGACGGCCATGGATTACGTTATATGTTGTGAGAAAGAAGTGTACTTCATACCTGCGTAACAATAGTTGGAACAAAACATTAGTCACAGTTATGCTGGCCACTTTATTCACTGCATCTGAAATTTGCTAAGAGCTTCTGGGTATCTAAGCTTTCAATGGCTCATCTTCCCAAAAAACTAAACACCTAAATTCAATACTCTCTCTCGCCTCCTTATCTTTCGCACTAGGATCCTCGAAAGATGCATGCACTGCTACATGCCCCTCATCCAACCCTCCAACAAGGTCGGAATCATAAATTCTCATCAAAAGTGCTTCATCGACGCCCATGTCGGATAAATAATACCATTTCTGATTCGTATTGTATGTCGCCATCGCAATCTCCCACCCCACCGTCGTCTTTAATCCCTTCTCTCCTCCGAGCGCCTTTGCCCGCGCATTGTTGGAGTAATCCATCTGAATGGGCAATAAATCACCCGGTTGTAGTGTATTTCCATCACATACAGCGAGTGGATCTCGTTTGATGGTCTTAAGTGGGCGCCAAACATTGATGATTGCCCATCTGGTTTTGGAAAGCCGAGACGCGTCCTCGTAGGGCAGCTTTTCATAAAGATAGTTTTTGGCGCCGGAGGACGTGTGGTCAAGGTGTGCAGTTCGTGCAGGACCAGGTGTTCCTGTATATTCGCTGTTAAGGTCGGTCAGGGAGGACCGAATTGTGTTGGAGGCTACTTTTACGTAGCTTGGTTGAGGAGTAAGACTGGTGCTTTGCGTTAATACCTCCAGAACTGTACCAGGGCTGTGCCATGACATAGGTATGGGCTATAAACCTACGTGTTCTTCAACAGCGTAGCTACCTCCGCGTAAAGATCTGATTTGATTTTTGTAGTGTCTAATATCGGGATATATGCACTGGTATGGGTGATATATTGGAATCCGTTCTTCGATAGAGTGAATTTATCTTCCTGCCCACGGGCGTCGTGGATTGTCAAGGATTTTTTATTGCTTGCGTAACCATAAAAGTCAGCAGTTCCGCTCATAGTCCTCACAGAAAGGTTGACAGGGACGAAGTTGAGGGTTGAAATGACATTTTTCGACATTTTGTTTTACTTCTTCTTGGCTAACTGGTAAGCCAGGTGGCCTATTAATGTATTTAGAAGGCAGATATGGGGGACATCATTGATTGTAAAGAACTTTCAAGGGCTCTGGAGACATATATTTGGTTACTATGTTCAAATCATGCTAAACTTCATATTATCAGATACGTCAGATACAGCAGCACGCTGCATGGCGGTGCGTGACGTGTCCGCCGATCTTATGGTGACTTCCAAGCTAACTTTAGCGATACATACGGTTGAGTCTGTCGCATTGTGATCGAGGTGACCCGGCTCGCTGGGACTGTAAACAAAAGTAGCGAGCGGTGTAACGATAATCTTGCAAGTGAAGAGGCTGGCTGAGTAGGTGGGGTTCACCATGCATGTACGTATGTATATGAACCTAAAAATCTAGCCGGTCCACAGTGCCGATACGATCTAATGATCGATTCTTTTCTTCAGGTATCCTAAATGGAGGGATTTGGAGGTCACCAAAGCTTGCTGGAGGTCGCGTCAAATGATCACATACTGCAGCCTGCTGAAGGCACAGAATGCATCTGTATGTGTGTTTATGGAAACTTTATTGTGACCAGGTGGCAACCCTTTCTCTGAGAATATATCAAGCTCGGAAGGCTTGATAATTCCCCTTCAATCAAACATTGCTTTGAAATCAAGAGACCACATTGATACCGTGTGAAAACGTAATATCAAGGACAGCTCATTTCCACTTTCTCCGCTACCGAATTGCGGTGAAAGGGTTGATATCTGACCACATTTGACTTTTACCGATCTGGAGTATACTAAGAATTATCCGACAATTTTCTAGCTAAAAGGTTTCTCGCTATGGCGCTTCTTGGTAGCTATAAAGAGCTGCTATACCTGAAGTCTGAAGAGCATCTGCCCCGCTCTTGATTTTCTTTCGAGGTATTCCATCTTCCGAACGTGGATATTGAAGTGTCTCTGTTACATTCTATCCATTTTGTTATTCCGCATATACACAGTATGCCTGCCAATAACGGTGTGAAATGCACGAAAGCAAGCATTCTGGTGGATCTAGGCGGTATTTTTGTGCATCCCCCTGTGAATCATAAATTTACAGCCGGGAAATCAACCATCGAGCTAGGAAGGGTTCTCTTATCAGGACCTTGGATGGACTACGAGATCGGAAAAATTGGTGAGGATGAATGCTTCACACAGGTAGCAGAAATCTATGGTGTCGAAGTGGCGGATTTGAAAACTCTTGTTACAGATCTCCGCCAGTCCCTGACATACGATGAGAAAATGCTCTCTGTCTTCAAAGAACTGAAGCGGATTACGGGGGTAACTATAAATCTTGTCTCGAACATTTCCGAACCGGAGTACCAAGCTATTCGCCGTCGATGGGATGACTCTTTTTGGAGTACATTTGACGGTATATTCACTTCGTGGTCGTTGGGTGTTCGGAAGCCTAGCCTGAAGTTTTACCAGGATGTGCTACGAGCAATACGTACTGCACCACACGAAATACTTTTTATTGACGACCAGCCGGAGAATGTGCTTACAGCAATGTCTCTCGGAATGCATGGTATTGTCGGTACCGATGATCTACCACGAAAACTCAGTAATTTTATCGGTGACCCCATTGAACGCGGGCTTACATTTTTGGAACAAAATGCTGGGACGCATTACTCTATCACTAGCGAAGGCGACTCTATCGACGAGAACTACGCTCAGCTTCTTATTCTGGAGGCCACGAAGAACGAGTAATTGTATCTAAAAACTATCTTGTCTTTTCTGTCACTAAATACTAGTCTAGGAATCTTGTTGAAATCAATCGCCCTCCTCGATTATGGAATTTTTTCTCCGGCAAGCCGAAATATACAAGCCAAGTCTATCCGGATGATATGGATACAACAGCTCTCGCTCTTGTGATATTGGATTACGAAGCCGAGACTGCACATTCTATTCTCGATGAGATGCTCAATTACGTCAACGACGAAGGACTTGTACAGGTATACTATATACTATCTTTGTCTTTAAATTTTGATTGTTATCATATCGCTAATTTGAGCTAGACATATGCCCAAAAATCCAGACCCCGGGTCGATGCGATAATTGCTCTAAATGTCCTTGTTGCGTTCTGCAAGTACGGACGAGGCTACGAGCTTCCACAGACAATGGACTGGATGCAGAATATTCTCCTCAATAGAGCATATATCCATGGAACCCGTTACTATCAGAGTCCCGAATGGTTTCTCTACTACACAATTCGGCTGCTTACTTATTGCAACGATCCGAGTATCAAGGAGAGATTTGACGCTCCTCTCAGAACACGCGTTCGCGAGCGTATTGGCGTCAAAGGTGATGCATTCTGTCTGGGAATGCGTTTGCTGAGCTGCAATTTCTTGGGGATTGAAAATATCGCGGACAAGGAACAGCTGATGAGTATACAGCAGGAAGATGGGGGGTGGGAGGCATCCGCAATGTATTTGTTTCCAACGGCAAAAAAGGTGATTGGAAATCGGGGTACTACGACAGCCTATGCTGTCAAGGCTCTCCAAAACGCCTTGTAAATTCATGCGTTCTGTCCGATCTAGTGATTCCTCAGAAAGGGCGGTATCTAGTGAGTTTTGTCGCACAGTATTAAAGTTCTCTCGTGTTTCCATTGCAATCTCTTTTCAATCAACAGAATAGTCCTTACGACGAATCAATATAAAGGTAGTTACTTCATTTAGTCATCAGACTTTAGAAGATGAACTTGAGCTCGCTCGGCTTCATAAATCAGATCACCTCTTGGGTGAACATTACAAACAGTTTCCTTGGCTACCGAGGAATGCCAGAAGGCTATTTGCCTAAGATGTCAATTTCTTGAAGCAACGCAAAAGGCCCCAACACAAGATCCAGAAAGAGAAATTCCAGAATCGAGTGTTCCCCGAACACCATTACTGAGTCACGCGAAAGTCCTTTTGGGGCTACCTCGCAAAGGTTCTAAAAGAGAAAGAGAAAGAGAATTGAGAAAAGGCGGGATAGCACACAAGAATGAATTTATCTATGACGAAAAAAGTGAGCATGATGAGGGAACTGCTAGGAAGATTCAAGATCAACAAAGATTCTTGATTGCTCTAAGGCTTCCATAATGTGGATTTACCAGACTGGGTATTTCTTGAAAGACATTCAGAGAAATCATACCACGGGCTTTTGTACCAAATCCCCTCCATGTAAAGATTCCTTGTTGTGGTGCGGGTCGAACATTTAGCAACATAGCTTACTGAAAATCAATTAGTCTGTTTCAGAAAATTCGATGAATCCATGTATTTATGTTATGCAACGCCGTATCAGCCTGATTGCTTCTGCATATCAGTTTGCAAAGAATGATTTCTCACTTCGCTATTTTTCCACTGAACTCTAGAGCTCTTTATTCAGGTTATGCTCAACAGCTCATTCAACGGCTCATCACGGCCCTTTCAACGGCTACTTTGGTTATTGCTCTACGCGGATGTTAAAATATTGTTATGGCGCCAAGCCCTCATAAAAGTTGAATTTGACTTGGAAAAACCTACGATGATCATATTTCAAGTTTTGTGTGTATGTGAGTAAATGAAACTTTTCCTGGTAAGCTAGGCAGTTTCTGTATACAACGCGCTCACATATTCGGGCGGACATAATGTAGCAATCATGAGTACATTACGAATCAAACCCAGACCTTCTTGACAGCACCTCTACTCCCATTCATTTCAGCCCCTCTTTTCCTTGGAAAAGTTTCGGTCGCTAGTATACTATTGATACCTTTATTGTCTGCAGGTATTAGATGTGACAACTAGACTACGGCACGGTTTTGGATTTGGTCTTGAAATACTAACCAGAACCGAATCGATTCGGTTTGCAGTCTTGAGATATTAACCACAACCTAACCGCAAGATCGTGAGGTCTTCAAATACTAAAACCGCAGCGGTTTTAGTTAGGTTTTCGACCAACCGCGGTTTTTGCGGTTGCTGCCGCAGTCTAGCCCCACACGTAGAAGAACCTAAGTAGGGTCATCTGTTCATCTTCAAAATAGTGAAAGCTGGGCAGAGTTCATTCCTAGCAATGTACAGCCTTTCCACTGCTAAAAATGAAAATATCATAAAATCTGTGATAACAATGGATATGATCGATCTATAATCCTTTTGCCCACAGTGTAATTCAACTTGGAGCCACTCCAAAGTCGGTGAACCCTCAGTGGTGCCGAATCGGAGAATGCCCGACTTGGTCAGTGCATGCCCGGGGATGCGGGGACAATCCCGGGGCATTCGTTCAATGCCGAGCGCGAGGCGAGAGAAAAAAAAAAGCAAGCCAAAAAAAAGGGGCGGGGGTGTCAAAGAGTCTAACTTGCCTCCCATTACAACTGCGTGTGATTCTGTACCGAATATCGCCTTACGCTATCATGGAGGAGAAAAAGGTGAATGATATCGAAAATGTCCTAAACGTAAGTATCCCTTGATTTAGATCCAATTTCACAGTAGCTGAGTGTGGCGCCGAGGAAAAGTATTCAGGATACGATGTCGATCTGCCTGGGCTGGAGAAAGATGCTCAGGAGAAAGCCTTAGTGTGGAAGCAAGATCTACGAATTGTTCCACTTTGTGCTTCTATATACCTCTTGTGCTATCTAGATCGATCCAATATTGGTATGTCTGTTGTGTTCCACGGGAAAATGCACAGTCAAGCTTTGTGACTGACCAAATATAGGAAATGCCAAGATTCTTAACGAAGAGACAAATAACGATCTTCTTTCGGAGACGAATATGACCTCCTTTCAGTATACGTGAGTGGTCAAATTGTTCTTTTGAAAGCAATGAGAAGCTAATTAAAATAGAATTGCACTTATGGTCTTTCTTATTGCCTATGCTCTCTTCGAAGTACCTTCTAACTACTTCTTGAAAAAGTTGAGACCCAGCGTAAGTCTCAGTTTAATGCTCGTAGAATGAGGACAATTGGCTAACTCTTTTCTAGAGATGGATCGCCTTTCTAATGATCTCCTGGGGCGCAACCACCATGGGTCTTGGAGGCGCTCACAATTATGCCCAGGTGACAGGCTTACGCTTCCTATTAGGTGTTATGGAGGCAGGTCTCTTTCCAGGGTTTGTATACTATCTAACATTCTGGTACCGTAACTCGGAGCGTTCGATCCGAGTGGCTTTGATCCTAGCATCGGCGACCCTGGCAGGTGCTTTCGGTGGTGCCATTGCATTTGGAGTCGGGCATATGAATGGTGCACATGGCTTATCTGCTTGGAGGTGGCTTTTCATAATTGAGGGTGCGCCTTCGTGTGCCTCGGCGGTCCTGGTCTGGTTTTTCCTACCCGACTATCCAGAGTCAGCACATTGGCTTTCAGTTGAGGAAAAAGAGCTTGCGGCAAGACGTTTGGAAACCGAGGGCTCACATGGCTCAGCAAAGGCGATGTCGTGGGAGGAAGCCAGAGAAGTACTTGTTGACTGGCGGTTATATGCTCATTATGCGGTATGCTTTTTATTCAAATTTTCCCCTGTAAACAAAAGTTGCTGACTACTAGGTAAGGTCTACTTTGGCATATCTACACCCTTTTCAAGCCTGTCACTATTTACCCCTGCGATTACTTCTGGTCTGGGATATTCGAACCTTCGAGCACAATTGATGACGGTACCTCCATATGCCGTGGCCTACGTTGTGACAGTTGCCGTCTCTTGGTCCGCGGATCACTTTAACAGGTATGATGATGGGAAGGCATTTCTCCTTTTAATACAACAACAATATGCTTTTCGAGCTGTATGGCTAACTGGACTAGTCGTGGTCTTCATTCTGCCATTTTCTCCTTCATCGGTGCCATGGGATTCCTAGCATCTGCAGTTCTACCTGCCGACGCCTATCTGGTAAGAAAGCTGAATTTTTCCCCAGTTTGAAGATTCAGGAGAATTAACAAAAGTAAATAGCATCGGTATGGTTGTCTCATTGTCGCGGCTAGCGGTGCTTTCGCCTGTATCCCTCCACTGCTGGGCTGGCTTTCCTCGAACCTCCGCTCAACAGCCGGTGCAGGACTAGCGATTGCGCTTAATGTGTCATTTGGCGCTCCGGGCCAGATTGTTGGGGTTTGGATCTATAAAAGCAACGAGGCCAAGAAAGGCTATCCGACGGGCCACTGGACAAATGCTGCTCTACTCTTATTTGTGACTACAGGGTGCATTCTTTTACGATTGTATTATGCATGGAGGAATAAACGATATAATGGTGACAGAAGTGGGAAGAAGTTCGCATATTAGGTAGATTATGAGGGGGAGATGCCAATCTATGGATAGTATCCATTAAATAATGATACTTGAGAACGTATGGGAGTATCTGACTGGTTCCAGTGTGTCAATTGAAGTTGTGATTAGCGGGAAGAGACGTAAGTACTACTTCCGTCTCTAGTAGATGGCGGCAAACTGATCAATATAGCAGAGCAGACTATGCAGCAAAATATTTACCCGGAATTCATTATGTAGATACATAAGTCGTTGACTTTGACCCTCAGATAAAGTAGATCAAACCTTCAAGTCAAGCGTGTTAATAATGATTGAGAATTTGGTTACGGGGACTTTTCTGCAATTATTTGAATGCTGTGTAACCACTATACGCCGATCACGACTGAATGTAGAAAGGACCACTTTTGTCAACATCATGCCATGTTTCATTGATTCATCCTGAGACACTAGTCTTATTGCAACAGGTACGTCCATCAATACCATTTACATGGATGTGACCATCATTCTTTCAGTCCCTCCTCTACTTTGGCTCAATGGCATCGCATCATTGAATAGATAATTCTTCTCGTATGTCTTCAGTAGATAGAATCACAACACTTCTGTTTCTTTTTCTTTTTTCTTTCACACGTTGTGATCGACTGGTATTTCAAGTTGGTTTATCAAGCTGCAATTAGAGAGATGGGCTATGTGCCAGTTGAGCTCCTCGTCCCTTCTTTGTTGTAAATGTCTTCATTTACATAGGCTAATATAGGTATAAATACCAAGGTCTCTCATATCCTGATACTGTTATGTCTAGCCAAATGTTACTGAATCTGATAAAAGCTGATAAGTACCAGCCCTTCGTATTCTACGTCATTGACATTGGTTGCGGGAATAAAAGACAGGAAAGTATAGATTCTGTTTTTATGGATATTCTGTCGATAAATATGAGAAAATAGAGCTTAAACCAATCTGAAAAGAGATCCCCCAACCCAACCCCAAGCACATATTTCATCAAACAAAAGAAAGCCAGAGTAAAGTCATGATCTGTCTCAGTCCAGCATCGACTCCCAGGATCCGTACAATACCAATCGTTATGAACCTCCCATATCAAACATTCCTAAACCCAAGGGAAAAAATCAAAAGAAAAAGAGAACATGACAAAATAATAACAAGAACAAAAGGGAATGTCTCCATTACCCAGTATGGGAAGAGGAGTGGAATTCCTGTATCCCCTCGCACATTCACCGCTGCTTGATATCGAATTTGCCCTTGTCCTGTTGGACCTTTGAGTTTGGACTACCGGCCCGTTCCAGGTAACACAGTAACGCTCATAGGCTCCCGTCCTAAGAAAAGAGGCAATCAATACACCAAATCCCGGATAAAGAGTTTTCTCAGATGTGCAATCTAAGAGTCCTCGGCATGCACATCATTGGAAGGTACCACTCATGTCACGAGGCGTCAAATATGTCCCTGGCTAGATCCATATTGTTGCATCATGTACCAAGCCATGTACACAGACGTGCAGTAAGAGTTGTTCCGGAAGATTGTACATTGCGCGTATATGCAGACATACAACGAGTTGACGGAAGAGCAGAGCCCCACTCATCTTCACCGCGAAATTGATGTTTTGAGAAAACAGCGACGAAGAAATGCACGGGGCCCGGAGTTCGATATTGAAGCCTCGTAATCCGAGTCTGTGTCTAGTATGTCTTTGCAAGTCTCATCGAAAAGGGAGAGTTGTGAGCTCATATCGCCGCTCACGCGAGCCGGAGATTTAGGAAGATGCCGTTCCTGGGGCCATTGACATAGCGGGTACCACAACGGCTGCTCGAGGGTCACACGAAAGAGAAATTCCCATGTACAAAGTAGTGACGGATTTTTGAAGGCAGCATTGACTAGTCGCCACTCTTCAAGAGTGGATTCTTTGAGAATCCATCCTCCTCCCTAGACATTGTTCCAAGCCACTTCATCCCATGTGGCAATACGGTTAAGGCATCCCTGCGTCGTGTATTCAAGTATGCGCTGCCAGGATTTCACCGGCCGGGAAACAAGGTGTGCATTCCGAAGTTCTCGAAAAAGGCGAATGGATCAAGATGAGATGCGGAACGTATGTGGAGCGGTGCGTGGATAGATATTTTTCTTCCCTGCATGCGCAGAAAGAACAAAACAGAGCAACGGCAAGGACATGCAAATTATTTTGCAGTGGGCCCATAGAGAGGAGGCATATGCAGAAAGAACAGCAGGATAGAGAAAAAAAGAGGAAAAGATTCTTCCTCTTGAAGATTTTTCTTTCCTTTCCCGCGTCCAATTTGTGTACTTTGCAGGTAAGGAGGGGATTTAAAAGACGGGAAAAGAAAGGAGATGGCCACCCACACAAAAGAAAATATTCAAACCATATAAGAAATAGATAACTCAATTCCCACCAGTCCCACGACCGTAGGTAGTGGGCTGCTGCAACCAAAGCTGGCCGGGGACGGTCACAGTACGCGGTGGCTGGTTGGGGAACTTCAAGGCGACTTCGGCGGCATCCTCTTTGGCATTGTTGATGTATTGACCATCATACCAGTAGCGAGCGGCATAATTCTGACCTTGAACGGTGACGGTGCTCGACCAAGCGGTACGACCTCCTACATTTCCGACGCAAGGGCAATCAGTATCCCGCTGTCAAGCTCGGAACTAAAAGTCGGTGTACACAGCGGTTCTTTCTGCAGCTCCACAACTGCAATGCCGAGACACGCAGCGTGTTATGAGCAAGTGAAGGCGCGTGGACCGGAAGAAAAGCACAGTGAATGAAAACGGGGTATTTCTGAGGGCAGGGGGAGAAAGAATGGCGAAGGGTAGAGAGTGTGAAGGAAGAAGATGGAAGTCGGGTAGGTACCTCGTCGATCGGAGACAATGTTGAAAACTGGGTTTGGTAGCTTGTTACGTCTGCAATGCTCTTGAAGAGATTAGTGAAAGGACTTGTGATACTTATGAAGAAAGTTCCAGAAAGCCTAGTTGGATAGTTGTATGTCAATGGCTTTGCTTACCTGAAAGTTGGTCTTGCCAACTGGGCCGGCCTGCGGCAGCACTTCCTTGGGGGCTATTGGGCAGTGACATTGTTGTTGGAGATAGATAAGAAGCTTTCCTAATTGTGAGGGACTGTTGAGGCTCAATTGCAAGAAACTTCAAAGTTGTCAAGATAAAATTGTTGTCGATAGTGGGGGATCTGGCAACGTTGGTTGTGTGGGAGAGGAAGAAACTTCGAGGATCACAAGAAGGAATTTTTTTAAACCCAAAAAAAAACTTCTGGCAAGTCAAATAGATATAAAGAGAGGGAAATAAATCACCAGAGATGAATCAATTGAGAAATCTTGCGTGACCCTTCTTAATGTAACGAACGGTGATTGACATGGGGAGCGGGGAGTCCTATATACAGTGGACCATATCTTCAAGGACCCGAGAAACCAAAAAGGATTAAAAATGAAATAAAATAAATACAAAATAATATAAAATAAAATAATACTAAAAAGAAAAGGAAAAAGAAAAATGACTGTAAAATCCGGAAACGATCAAGAAACAAAAAGACTGCTCTCGAGAAGAGGGGGGGGGGGCATGATGAAATTTTTTTTTTCTTCTGTATCATTTTCTTCTGGCGGGCAGAAAGAATGGAGCCTAACGTCTGTCTGAACCCAATGGATGACCAAAAATGGATGGGACTTATGCAGGCGAGTGGACAGGCCCAGCGTCAGCCAAATTTCCCCTCCCTTCATGCCTGATCCGCCAGTCAAGGATAGGTGCGGGAGACCTGCGGATCATTTTGCGAGGCTGCAAGCTGGAACGGCCCGGCGCACGCCGACCAGAGAAACCTTTGAAGAAACGCTAGACGGGGTTAAAGCCGTAAGGGCTAAAGTTGCTACTAAAGGGCGGTTGGAGGGTCCCACTAGTAACCATTTCAGATGTGACAGGCACAACTTCTTCCTGGTCTTCCAGTAAGGGGAGATATAACTCTACTAGGCTTATTTTCTATTTTGTCTCCCCTTTTCTCCCTTTATGATTGGATTACGATTTTCTTAAAAGATTATGGTTATTATTATAATGATGGATTTAGCTCTTCGGGGAGAGTTTCCGAGGAGGTTACTTTAAGTTATCACTACTCAATAATTATATACATTATTATTCCTTTCAATTAAATTTGTTTAATGCAGACGGTAAAGTTAATCAACGACACGACCAATACAACCGCAGATTGCATGGATAAATGAACAACTCACAATGCTCCACGTTGATAATCAAGGAGCGCCCTGTCCGTGCCTCATCCACCAGGCATATCAAAATTTAGTGCACATAGGCTCGAACCAAATCGGTGGGCTCCCTTCCAGAATAACCCTTGAGGTATGAATTGCATGCGTGGCAGACAAAGAACGTCTTCTGTAAGCTGTAAGTGATGAGTTGATGGTGGCCCAAATTGCCCAAAAGTGGATCGCTACTGGGGGGGAAGGGCGTCATAGCTCCCACCCTGCTGGACTAGACATGACGAGTGGCAGATGCCCAAAAGTACTTAGATGCGATGAGGAAGGGTAGTATCATTGAAGTATTGCCAACGAGATCAAATGTTTTCGGGTTGGGCTGCTAGGGGCAAAGAAGAGTACAGAAAGGAAAGCTAGAGACAAGACCAGTTGCCAGCTCATCCATTCCAGATAAATGAGATCATAGTTGTCTAAATGACTTTTTTACTTCCCCTTGTCAACTGGAAGAAGCTAGTTTATGGTAGATGAGTCTCCAGTTAGTGTATACTCAATCGATTCATCATTAATCCCTGCGACTAGTGGTACGTAGCAAGTAGTTTGTAGCCAATCCTAGTCCCAGTAAAATAAGTGATCAAACCGGGCCGCAGTGCAGGAACCACTACAAGAGTGTAAGTATGAATGAGTTCGAATCGTGCAAATAATTTACAATGGCCTTGACAATGCACAAGACATTGCCCGCATAGCTCAAGAACTATCTACCTCGGCGAGCAACTCCAGCCTCAGCCCCTGTCAGTATCCTCGCCTCAAACTCAAGCTACCCGCCTCATAGATCCTTGTCCTATATACCAACCACTCCAGAACCAGGGTATATAGCAGAAAAAATGAATGAATGAATGAATGAATGGATTTCCATTCAACAAAATCTGTGTGATTCGCCGCTTTGGATATTGGGTATTCATGCATTTATCTCGCGTCCTTTCTTCGTTCCATGGATCCATGGTTCTCATCAATGCATGCGGCTACAACAGATGCAAGAGACCGACAAAGCTATAGCCACGGAAATGTCTATGCTCAACTCCATACCCATGCCCTACCGAAGCCGGGGCCGGGGCTGGACCAGGAAGATCTGGGCCTCGGCCGTAAGCGCCTTGGGCCCCGCACAAGCTTAAGGCAGCAAGGCAGGGGTTAAGTGGTTCTTGGGCGCGATAAAAATAAATTTAAATCAATTTCGATGAAGTAGAAGATTCATTCGTAGCCAATCGATTTGCTTCTCCGTCATGACTGGCATGTGAGTATATGCTATACAGTTAGTACTTCACTCTGACATCGCAACTAGCAGTGGGGCTCCACGTCTAGCATCATGGTCATACTGGTGCTTATGCTAGGATTAATATCGGAAGTCAGTACTTGCACTCCGATAAGTGGATAGTACGAGGAAAAGCCAGGGCAAATAGCACTAGCACTGCAAGTATGACCCTTGAATTGAGTCGGTGTGTATATGGAGGCGATATGCAAATGACAACAGAATAGACAATGCATGATACCCTGGTGAATGGAACAAAGAAATGTGAAGGTCATACAATTAATCAGCGGTCAGACCAGTGAATAATGAGGTATATGCATCGCCAACAGAGCAACACAGAAGGAGGATACCATGTACATACACGCAACTAGTTGCAAAAAGTTAGAAGAAGCTAAGAAAAAAGCAAAATCGACTACAGAGCAGGTCGAAAGAAGGCAAGAAAAAAAGCAATCCTGAGAATGCTGTGGAAGATACCCCATATCATGTCCAATTTTGAAGATGCAAACACGAACGCCAAATCATCCACAAATCCATGAACCCTTCTTATCCAATCGTGCATCCCGGACAACGTCGGGTAGATCTCCGATGTACGTTCACCCAACATGAACGCACGCCACTGGAGTGGAGAGCTTCCAAATATAACGCATGGCCTTAAAAAGAAGTGACTAGCCAGCAAAGAGGGACATGAAAAAGAAAGCGAAAGAAAAAAAAGGAATTTGTCTCGTATGGTCCATTGCCAGGTCATTAATCATGAAAATCGTCACAATCCATGTACCCAGAACAGGGGTAAGCAATTTAAATGGAAATGTAAGATGCAGGAAAAGCTCAATGCCAGCTCATGGGTCTCATGATGATCCCCTCAAAGTCGATCTGATCATCTTCAGAAGTTCGCCTCATATCACACGCTAGTATTTCCAAGGGACCAGGGTTTTCCTGTTTCCAACCCTGAGGACTAAGCGGAACCCCTCCGTTGAAGCACCTCGCCGATCAGGCGGCGAGGTCCCATAAACTCAAGCCCTTTTGTCAAGGAACGTGCGGGGAGAGACCAAGGAGCGCGGCGCTCGGAGTGCCAACGACGCCGGATGCAATCATCCACGAGAGCCACTAGTCCTGTCGCGACAATCACGCTAATCACCGTTAGTCTTGCTCGCGTATGCAGGGAAAGGAGAAGAGCGAAACACGTAAGATAGTCAAACCGCGCCAGAGAAAAAGAAGAAGAAAAAAAAGAAACAGAAAATTTTATATAGGAAGAGCTACAACGACAACAAATCATTCAACGCATCAATCTAACGCAAAATGGAAATTGAAAAGAAGAAGGACGATGAACAAGAAAAAAATGCTTGAAGGAGTCGGAGAAAGCACTTACTCGGCAACATCGGGCATCGGGTCATACACTGATGAATCACTTATCCATAATGAACAGGGTGGTACCCAACCCCCTTTACTCTCCTCCTCAACCGCCTCCAACGGCGTCATAATTTCCGGAACCATATGAGCGATCGTCTTCGAGGTCCTAGTATCAACAAGATAATACGAGACCTCACGAAGATCACCTTCTTTGCGAAATTCCCGACGCCATTGATACTTCGTTGACCAGTACTCATATTCATACCTCTTAGCCGCACCCGGCCCACCACGTCTTCGAAGCTCGACATGCGCGTAATTGGAAAATTCCAATAATATAGTCTCGGCTAGAGATGGTCCTGTCCTTACTTTTCCTGGTCCAACGTTATTTTCGGTATTTTGATCATGGTTATCTAGATCGAATGAGTCAAGCCCATCACCAGATCCAGCCTCGTACCCTGAATCGTGACGTTTCAGGTCATGCGGGGAATGGAGGTTATGCGTTCCGGCGCTGGAACCGGGTCGGAGACTTGCGAGAACACTACTTAGTGAGCGACGACGAGGACGATCGCCGTGGTGGGAGGGGACTTCTTTTCGGGCAGAGTGACAGACTTCTCGTCCGGAGTCGCGGCAGTATCGGCGGAAGGAGAATTTGCGGGAGAAGAGATCGTACATGCGGAGGTGGAAGAGAATTACATCTTGCTGGTATCCCGCGCGACAAGGGACGACTGTGTCGACGCGCAGGTTCATGTTTCCGTCTATTGTTGCGTCGTCGTGACGGATGAGGAGTCTCCTTGATGAAGGGAAGAGTCGAGCGAATGAGGAGGGTGTTGAGGCTAGAGCGTCTGTTGGAAATTTCTCTTGACGATCGTCGACTTCATATGGTGAGACTAGTTCTTCTTTTGTTTCTTCTTCTTGGAGTTCTGCTTCGGATCTTGTTGTTGAGGCGTATGTTGATACTGAAGTTCGTGGATCAACGCCCTGATCTTCGTCATGGTTTTTGGGCTCGATGACTTGGATTTCTACCTCATCATCGAAAGATGGCCAGTCTGTTCGTTTTCCTGCTGCTCTGTGGCTGACTACTGTTGGTGCAGTGCTTTTCGTCCTATATGAGGCGTCGGTATCGGTGGAGCTGCAACTGCCGCCATTCCCCGGTATTTGGCCTGCTTTGTAGGAACCCATTTTGAAAATAATCACCCTGAAAAGAGAAACTGATGAAAGATGAAAGACAGATAGAATGGAATCTGGGCTGTGGTTCTGTCGTCTTGTGCTTTTCGTCTGCACGATATTGTGTTGACAAGTGAGAGTGAGAGTATGAAGTCGATGTTTGGTGGGAAATTAGGTGAGTAAGATTTGAATGTGAAATAGTTCAAAATATCCGAATACTAGACGACTAATCGTGTTTCAAAAGGATGTCGATCGAAATTCAAGATCACCCCACAGTTCGGATCAAATAGTAATTAAAGGACGAATCTGGGGTGGAAGTAAGTCAAATTCCCATGACGCAGTGAAACAAGCCCTAAATCATCCGGCATGAAGGAGCGTAGCGGAACAACGAGCCGTCAAGGGATTAATTTGAAAGGAATCTCCAGATCAATTTTGGCTTGTCACTGATATTTTGTTTTGTTTTTCGCCGCTAACTCTGTATAGTCAAAGTAAAATGACTGCTCTTACCACGCGATGTCCGAGTACACTTAGTGTAGTATATCGGAGAGATTAGGCAAGGATGGGGATGGAATCATATGACGGGGCGCCAGGGATCGAAGATTTCCCGCGCTCACATAGAAGTACAAAAGAGATACAGTAGAGAGGGGTGGGGAGATGGTAAGCGGGCGTAGGTAATGTCAGATAGAATGGGTGATAATTTTGTTCACAAGCGAAGAGGGTGTTCGTTTGGTGGTTCTTAGGCGTTCGTTTTGCCCCCAAGGAGAGGGGTGGTTAGGCCAGGTCGTTGGGCAACACCGAAGAATGAGAGAAAGAAAAAAGTGGAGAGAGACAACGAAGGAGGGGCAGTGCCCAAAGCCCAAACACTAAAGAAAAAAAAAGAAAGGGCCCCAAAAAAAAGAAAAGAAAAGAAAAATCAAGAAATCAAGCAAAATTCCACATGTACTAGTTATGATAGAAAAGAGGGGAGAGGAGAGAGGGAAGAAAAAAGAGATGCAGAGTAAAATAAGAAAAGGGTGAGAAATCAGGCTCGCACAGGCGCCGAGATGCTTGTTGAAGAAGTTGTAGTTAGAATTAAAAGCAGTCGAAAATGTAGCAATGGATATGCAGCAAACTGGAAATAGGATGGGATGTGATGGAGAGAAGTACACCGTCGTCATCGATGTAGTCAAATAAAAAGTAGCTCGCTGCAAAGGCAGAATAGAAGAAGCTGATACGAATATCAGAAATATCTATTTCCCTAACGACAGGCACCAAGACTATCGGATAGTGAGGCGTAACAAACTATCGTTTGAATCCTAACCACCGACCATTAGCATTTAATCTCCCTCATTTTCAATCAATTTCTAACCCTTTCACAGACAATTCATAAAATTCACACAGCCGTCGTACAACAAAGCATCAGGCCGCGATCCTCATGAAATCAATAGACCAAGTTCCATAGACAGGCTCGTTTTGTCTTTGGCAATATCTCGCGCCTCGTCCCATCCAAGCCCACTGTGCAGTATGTACAAACGCGGGAAAAAAAAAAAAAGCAAATATCTTGTTTAGATCGGCACAGACATAGTAAAAGCACAGCCTAGCTCTCAACGGGAGACACACAGTTCTCCAAACACGAACTTCAAAAGCATACCCAGCTTCGTAGCTAACTACTAGTGGATGAAATGTCCAGCACAATCCCCGTGTCGAACATTCATTCGTCACAAGTCCCCAGCCCACCCTCCCACCGTGCAACGCCGATAGTCAGAAAAGGGGAGACTTACTCTGCAGCCGATCCTCTGTTTGACCAGTTAGGTTAGTGTCTCGGATCAAAGGGCTGCAGCGAAGGGTCTGGATGCGAGGACTGTGCGCTCGGAGTTTTGGTCGTTCGTCACGGGTGGAATCGCGTGCCAGTGAAATGTGCATGATGGATTATGGTGGAGAGTCTGATCGCATATATATCCTTTTATTTGAAACTATAGCTAGCTAATATTATGGCTATGGCGGCTGCTGATTCTGATGCTCGTTTGAGAATCGAGATAGTCCTGAAGTGCGAAGGAGAAGTTGAACGTCATGATGGAGACGGTGGGGGGGCGGACCGATCCGGATCCAATCTTTCCTTTTGTTGATATATTAACTCTGTAATTAGATCTAGTATTATCATTAGACACTAAAATGTATTAAATCTATTATACCAGCTAATGCACCGCAGTTTATGTATATGAATATAGTCACGAGATGAGTGAGATGCTCATAGTTCGTTGTGATATACTTACTAGTTAATTCCATTCAAGTTGTACCTGGTCCGTCCACGCGGTTCCCTTCAAGTTCGCATGACGCGGAATTGCAAGTGGAGACCGGACCCTGACAACACATCTTCTACGAAATTCAATGATCTAGTCTAAGTTTATCCTGCGTCATGAGGATACAGTAAAGTCGAGCATACTTTGAAGCGGAGGGCCTGATCTAATTCCTCATTTGCGGCCCTGTTTTGTCCCATTTGATACTCATGAACTGTATGTACAGACAGCCATGGGATTATCACTTGATGTTGACAGAGTAGTGTCTAATTGAATGCCATTGGTAACGACACTCCATCATAACCTCACTAGATTCTTGAAAGCAGGGAAAAGGAGTGTCTCGAATGGCCGAAACGCTCCCCATCCAAGATATTCACTCGTGAATGACGACATGATGCACGGACTGGAATGTGGTCTTGTGGGGAATTGAAGAATTAGGAAATCATCCAGTCGATCGAACGATCTACGATATGCAGTCACCGCAGGTTGTATGTACTCAAGGGATTCAACTATTGCTCATGATGGGGTTGCCCGGAATGTTTGACCATACCCGATGGCTGGATACGACCAAGTCCAATGTGGCATGAGGAAAGGAATGGCAGAAGTAGATCTTCTATAATAATATACTGTATGCCCTTCAAAGTCCATCTAGCCGACATGGTATCCACAAGCGGTCTGTAAGATATAAACGGATAACCCAACCTTTCCTTCGCTGTATAGCCGAAACCCAAAAAGAAACAGAGAAGACATCTTGACTCCCCCCCCCCCCCCCCCCCCCCCACTATAACCCTACTACCACTTCGTTTTGATGGGAAAGCAGTTAAAACGATCGCTCATACCCACGGCACTATGTTCAGTCTGCATCGGTAGGCCCAATTAGACCTGCGCGTAGAGAGGACGGGGAAGCTCGTCGCCCAGCTGAATCTCATCCTCGGCGCGGCAAGTCGGGTGATTAACTAGTCCAGCTCGAGAGCCAGGAACTGGTGGTCGGAAGCCAACATACGCTTCTCGGCGAGCAGGTTCTCCAACCGTCACGGACCAGGTATGTAAACCATAGTACGAGGCAATAGAGTGCACGAGCCAGCGACTATTTTCGGTTTATATTAGTTTGATTCAAGCGAATAGCCGCGCGTGGGATATATCCCAGTGAGGATTAACAACTTACCCAAAACCGGCAGAACGGTCATCTACGAGGCTCTCGAGCACCATTTTCTCTCCATCTCGCTCATCATGAGTACTCATCTCTTTCCGCAATCGCTGTAGCGCCTCCTGGCGTTCGGGTGAATCATGCATCTGTCCATTTCGGCCAACAAAGACAATCTCATCTTCCGAGTCACTCGGCGCGTCCTGTAGTCCGTCATTTCGGAGCAGAGTTTGCCTTTCATTCCACTTGCTGATGAAAAGTCGAATCTCATCTTCTAGATCTTGAAGCATACCCCGCGCCGCACGAGCGTGTTTGAGTTTCAAGCGTAGGTCTTTCGGGACGCGGTGCTTCTCCTCACCAGGGCCATTCTTCTTCGGTTGACTATCTGCCATTTGGGAATAGTGCACATCCCACAGCGGGGCAAGGTAGTACGGCATAGGATCATGACGAGTGTAAGTCGGGCGGACTTCCCAATCCTTGGAAGAAGGCGGTTCAGCCCATGGGTTGTGCAACAGACGATCTTGTGAGCACAGTCAGCGTTTGATTCATGGCCATTTTTGCTTTTTTCGTTCCTCGATCAATGGTTTTGGGTATAGCGCATACCGTTCTCCCAACGCTGTCGTCGACGACTCCCATCTTTCCCTTTGAGCAGGGCTTCACGGCGCTTCAAACTATCGCGGCGCAAAGGCTCACGACGACGAAAGCTGACTGTGGGTGGGCGAGTTTCTTCGGCTTGCGAGACCACCTTCACTCGTGGCGATGGGGTCGGAGGTTGATCGTCCAGCGGAATGGACAGCGACACGGTCGACCCGCGCAAAGTGGAACGAGCAGGAGTTGGCGACTGGGAGGAGGGATTTGGAGTTGCATCCGAGAGGGACAAATCCTGCAGGGAGGAGGCGGCCTGTTCAGTCCATGCGGAGATGGCGAGGGTCTGCTGAGGGGAGAGACTGCCCTGGGAACCCTGCGGGCGGAGTCTCGGATGAATGGCCATTCTGGAAGGTGAATAAGAATGATCTGGTTTGAAGCGAGTAAGAATAGTCAATGTAATAGTAGAGTTGCAGTAGTAATATGAGTAGGATTAAGAATAGCAATAAAGATAGTATAGAGCATATAATATAGGATGAAGAGAAGGGAAGTCGAGGGCGAAGATGATCGCAAGGAGATAAGAGATAAAGAACGCCAGTCACGTCGGCACGGGTCTTGGCGCGTTTCGTGATTGGAAGTGACTCATCAGCCCTAACCCTAGTTTCCTGTTTGGGTGAATACGAGGGGAATACGGAAGGGGAAGGTGCAGATGCAGATTCAGGTTTTGGGTTTAGGAAGGAACAATGAGCATCTACTCCATGCATTAATCGATTGATCACATAATCAATCAGGCTATACTTCGAATTCCTCCAGCATTCCCCTAGTTTCTTTCCCATCGATACTATATATACATAGTTTGTGCTAGTCAGAGATAGTCGATTGTCAGCACTAGCCTACACGGCTGTGTACAGTACCACTGCCACTGGTTCCGCAGGGCTGTGAGTCACGGGCTTCCGAACAGCCGAGTGGAGTTAACCTCGGATCTCCGCCCCCGCATATGAGTCGCGATGAGATGCCTTGAGTCAACAGACATGCAGTGTCGAAATGACCAAAATAAAGTAGAAAATTGATGTAGTTGTAGAATTTTGAGTTTTCTGGATTGAATTACCTCAAAATGAATAATCTTATACATCATGTATTCCCAACAAAACAAGGCTACCTATTAATATCCATTTAGCGCGGGGTCCAAAAGAGGCTTGGCAGTTTTGCCAAGGGCGCGTGATCCGCCTTGATCTGCCTGGCCCCAATCCCTGCGGCTGTACCTGGCAACCTACAAAACCCGACCTGTCGCCTGAATCGAACTTTTTATCTTTATCTGCTATTACCTTCCTTGGATTCATTCGCCAGTATGAAGTTCCTGCTTGCGCTAAGCGCAACCGCCTCGGCTGCTCTGGCGGCTGTTATTCCTCAGCAGGAAGTCCTTGCTCAGACAATTCCCTCAATCGTTCAGAACAGTCAGACTACCCGATGGCTGATCGAGCTGAGTCCGTATCAAACTCGCTGGGTAACTGAAGAAGAGAAGTGGGCCTTGAAATTGGTATGTTTCGCTCTTCTGTTTTCCTTCCTAGGAAGACCTTATTGACAATACCTAGGACGGCGTCAACTTCATCGATGTCACCGACGAATACAAGGCTGGCGAATATGGTACTCTTCACACAAAGCGTATCGTCCATTATCCCGAGGAAATGAATCACGAGAGCGAAGTCACTCCGTTGACCTCTAAGCTGTCCAAATCCAACATGAGAGAAAACCTGGAGCACTTCACATCCTTCCATACCCGGTATTACAAATCAGAGACTGGTATCGAATCCGCCGAGTGGCTGTATGGTCAAGTCTCCGAGGTAGTCCACGATTCCGGAGCTAGCGAGTATGGCGCAACTGTTGAGCGATTCGACCACGCATGGGGTCAATTCAGCATCATTGCTCGCATTCCCGGCCAATCCAACAACACCGTTGTACTGGGCGCCCACCAGGATAGCATCAACCTCTTCCTTCCTTCCATTCTTGCTGCTCCAGGTGCGGATGATGATGGCAGTGGCACAGTCACCATTCTTGAAGCTCTGCGGGCCCTGCTGCGGTCTGAGACTATTTCCCAGGGCAAGGCCGAAAACACCATCGAATTCCACTGGTACTCAGCTGAAGAGGGTGGTCTTCTTGGCTCCCAGGCTGTTTATTCTCAGTATAAGAAGGATCAAAGAGAGGTTAAGGCTATGCTGCAGCAAGATATGACCGGCTACGTGCAGGGAACCCTCGATGCCGGACTTCCGGAGTCGGTCGGTGTCATTGTCGACTATGTTGATCAAGGATTGACCAACTTTATCAAGGGTGTCATTACCACCGTAAGTTTCGTCCCTTCATATATATACTACTCCCAACTACCTACTTTGTTCATTGCTAATAATACTATCTGAAGTATTGCGATGTACCCTACGTCGAGACCAAGTGCGGCTATGCCTGCTCCGACCATGCCTCTGCCAGCCGTTTCGGCTACCCCTCTGCCTTCGTCATCGAGTCTCAATTCGAGAACTCGGATAAGAAGATTCATACGACCGAGGATAAAATCAAGTATCTGAGTTTCGACCACATGTTGCAGCATGCGAAGATGAGCTTGGCCTTTGCATATGAACTGGCCTTTGCGCCTTTCTAGACACATCAAAGTCTGGGATCATGAATAGATGACTATGGTCTGCGTTTAATTTTGTTTACTTCTTCCTTTTCGGGCGTTTTGAGAGATCCATATACCTATGCGCATGCTTTTTTTTTAATTTTGCCTAGCACGAGACAAGTCAAGACTTGCGTTGATACACCCAGCTCAATTGATATGACGATTTTTGTGAAATTGGCCTCTAGCTTGACATAACTCATTATTAATGTTTGATTGAATCTCAACTAATCTTTTCCATTCGTTTCATTAAATCTCTGAATTCTCCCAATTCTCCCCATTTACTCCTTCTACACCGTCTTTCGTCTTGTTTTCTTATGACGCAAACGGACCCACACGTGATCGAGCCCGGTGAGATCGTCCTTTGCAGTTCTCTTTGCATTTTCTGATTTTTTGCTTGTCAAACTGTCATTGCCCCTCCATTCACTCCTTCAATTCCTCTCCCTTCACTCAAACATCTCCGCCCACTTAAAATCATCTCAACACGTCGTCAATTCCCATCCCCCCTCGATTCCGCAGTTATGACGACACACCCATATACCAAAGAACTGCAAGTAGGCAGTCTCGCCGTACAACGTGCCGCTGTCCTCACGAAGAAACTCCTGTCGCAAGTTGACAAAGGTCATTTCGACAAGAGTGACGATACCCCTGTTACAATCGCCGACTTCGCCGCACAAGCCTCCATCATCGCCGCAATCCACAATGCTTTCCCAAATGACTCGATAATCGGCGAAGAAGATAGTACCGCCCTCCGCGAAAATGAACCCCTCTTCGAACGAACCTGGGAACTAGCAACAAGCACGCACTTGGAGGATCCAGAGAGCGAATCACACCTTCACACTCCAGCCACACGAGACGAAATGCTATCTCTAATTGATATGGGTGCTAAACCTCACACTACACCGGGAACGGGTCGAGTCTGGACTCTTGATCCTGTCGATGGTACCGCTACTTTCATGACTGGACAGCAATATGCAGTCTGTTTGTCTTTGATTCAAGACGGAGTCCAAGTCCTCGGTATCCTTGGCTGTCCCAACCTGCCAGACTCAAAGGAAGTTCACGAAGACAATGTCGATAAACACGGTCATGGCAATCTACTCACAGTAGTAGCAGGCCACGGTGCTCGCATCCAACCCCTCGGTACAGGCGCACTACTTCCCTCCCGCAACATCCCCCGCGTCGAGCAGATTACCTCCGGATCGGACTTGCGCTTCGTCGATACAGGATCCACACCTGCTTCCTCGGGACGATTGGATATCCACGCTGCTGTTGCTTCGCATTTGGGCGCACCTTGGCCTCACACCGTGGACCTGTGGTCTGCACAGATGCGCTACGTAGCTATTGCCATGGGTGCTTGTAATGCGTTTGTGAAGGTACCTAAGAGCGAGAAGTATCGATCGAAGATCTGGGATCATTCGGGCGGTATGTTACTTGCGCAGGAACTGGGATGTTTGGTGACGGATTTGCAAGGACAGGCTGTTGATTGTGGGCGGGGGAGAACGCTGGAGGGATGTTATGGTATGGTTGTTGCGCCAGCTAGTGTTCATGGAAAGATTGTTGAGGCTGTTAAAAGTGTGAGGGGGGGTTGAGCGGTGGAATCGTGGTTTGTTTTATGTCATATATCTACTCTTTTTATGATACCCCGATGGGAAGGGAGGGTTGAATTTGAAGTCATGATAGTATACTTTAGCAAGGCTGTACTGCAGTTTACAATATCATTATAGATTTACGTTGATATTCAAAGAAGCCAAAATTGTAAATAATATTGCAGAATAGATCAGGTCAGGGCTACGCAGAGAAATGTCGAGAGATGAACAAGTTGCTTTAGTACTACCAAGTAAAACAGGGCTGTTTGGAAGTTCCAAATAGTAGCCGCCTGAATATAGCTATAGATACTAGCTAGTAGTAGTTGCCTAGTACGTGAATATATATCTTTCCATTGTCCAGAGTAAGTTTCTATATAAGTCATCCCTAGCTTGATGCAGTTATACGTACAGTTTGGATCAACGCATTCTCTCCAGCAGTGACCCCTTTGCCCCGCAAATTTCCAGAGTTAAAAAGTCCGGGGTTCTTCGAGTTGTACATCCAGCCATCCGTGGACATCTCCATCTTTCGAGCATCTCGGAAGGTCAAGTATGGAGTTGTAGTACAACTCCAATTTGAGTACATTTATGCTTCTACTACGCCACTACTAATTCAATTTGGGTATCATAATTAAATACATAATGAATAGACAAAGAATAGGCAGATACTGTAAACTGTACTGTACAATTCTCTAGGGCCGTGCACAGATCGACAAGTGGCGCCATCAAGGTGCCATTTCACAGCGGGTCCTGATTGTCGTGCAGAGCCATGGAATCACTTCGTTCATCAAGCATTCAGCATTCGGTACTATGTACTATGTACACTATTGTAGAGTAGATGATTGTAACAAAAGATTAGCTACCATCCAAATGACAGCGGGTCCCACCCGAAATCAAGAAACTTGTCTCGTCTGAAACTTGAATGACGGCACTCACTCCCCCCACTCTACCTTGGGTAAGCTCCCCACCAGGTTCGAAGCCAGAAAAGAAAAAAAACTTAATGATGTGATGTCAAGGATCTGACCTCATTGCAGGCTGTGTCCGTCTTGTACGTGCATGCTGAGTGGTGGATTGAGATGGTCATCAGACCATGCGTTGAGGGGAGGGGGGGTTCGCTGGATTTGAATGTTAACCATCGCCTTCCCCCTCCCCACCCGCTTTCGAGTTAATCCATTTTTTTATATTCTTGATCTTTCTGGCAGTTTCAATTTTATATATCCAGGTCTCTATATTTTGATACTCTACTGATTGCTACTTGCTGCTAAGATGGCAATTTATAATCCGTTTGCAAGGCGCGAGGCGCATAATGCTCATGCGCTGAACTTGTATCGCATTCTTGTGCCGCTGACTTGGGCTTTGGTTGTCATTGTTGGCATTTATTATTCGATTCATTCACCTGATGATGTGAAGAAGAGTAAGAAGATTTGGAAACAGGCCGATAAGCAGAAGACTCCTTTCAGTCAGAATACGACTGTTACTGGTATCTACTGGTATGTGATCCTTTAGTACCTATATGCCACCCTACCTGCATACACTATGCTGCATATTACGATTCGTGATACTGCCCACGATATATACCCTCTAGTTCAGGATCATTTCAATCTTGAATGCCCTTGAACAAGGCATAGAACTAAACTAATTGTAATATAGGATCCTACTTCTGCTCTCTCAACTTAGCTACGTCTGGCACCTCTTCTCCAAAGATGCAGCGATCGTCGCATCTGCCGCCAACGTCGCAACCCACTTTATCCTGAATAACCTCTTTGTCTTCGCCTGGATTCTCCTCTGGACCCGCAACCATTTCTGGGGCGCCGAGATCATTCTTATCGCCCATCTCTTCAACCAACTCGCCGCTTACTGGCGACACCATGGACTACCCGCTTTCGTACACTTCTCTGCTGTCGCAGGTCCGCTCGCCTGGACTGTCACTGCGTTGTTCTGGAACGGAGCTGTCGCCACACACAGTCATAACTTACCCGGCCGAATCGTTGCCAATATCTTTATTTGGGTACTTGCTGCCGTAGGTCTGTTCCATGTTGTTGGACGACAGGATTATATCTTGGGTTACTGCTTTAGTTTCCTCACTTTGTGTAAGTTCAAACATTGCCAGTGCCCATGACTACTACCAGGATATATAGAGATGAGCTGAGCTGATGGATATATAGCCCTTGCACTGCGTCAATTTGCCGTTAAGATCATCGCCCTGCAGTGGATCTTTGCGTTCGTCATCTTCGGTCTTTTCTTGGTGACTTCGCTCTACATATCTAGTACCAAGTACTACGGACGTGACAGTCTCTTCCGTCGCATTGCGCATCCCGAGGCTTCCGATCGCGAGAGACAGCCTCTGCTTAATGAAGAGGCATAATACCACACTGACACCTTCAGAGAACACGGGCTAAACCCAATGACACGCATGTACGGCTACAAGTACAGCGTATACCCGGCATTCTACTTCAAGGAGTGGAAATAATGTAGTAGCGTATCTTGTACCCGGGATGGACCTTCAGTGCAGATTGCAGTTGAAAAGGTGGTTGGAACATTCGTTTGGGAGGTTTGCAGTTTGATTATTTGTTTCGTGATGGATTTATATCTTCCCCTCTCACTTATTCATAATACCACTGGGCGTTGGTCTGATATTTGAGTACTTATTTTACTCTTTTTTTATGATGGTCCGATAATTTATAACCTGTTTATGCATCGCGATTGACCCACACGGTGGATCTGATGAACCGCTCGAACCGAACCATCACGATGTAGTCGAGTATGTGTTCTACTACTATATGAAGATGAAATGCAAGGATTGAAGAATATTATATCGAATGTCATAATCCAAATAGTAAAAAGGGATATATAATGTAATAATAAATTGACACAGGAGTGCATCTCTTCAGGATTGACTCAGTCCCGTGCAGCCAAACCTCCCTGCGTTGCCGGGACAACCGCAGCTCTCCACATTTGTTGATTGCGGCTGTCGGGCTGGACTGTTCTTCTTATTTGCTTTCCCTCACACTCCGACTTGTATTTACTGGACTCTCGTGTTCTCACTCTTCCGAACGTCTCTCTGTCTCTTTCAATCTCGCAAACCAGGTCAATATCTGTGGGAGAGTTGTATTGAACACACTATCTTGGATACCTCATCATCCGACTAGTAAGCATTCCTCGACATCCACATTCCAACCCAGATGTTTACTAACGCAATGACCACGAATCAGTCTGTATCAAGCTATTCTCTTCTACTATGAGGACTTGAGGTGATCATCCTCATTCCACAGTTCACGTCATGAACCGTCACCCGCCATCCAATTACGGCGACGAGCCACCCGCCTACGACCATGAAGCGACTTCATTCCTGTCTCACGATGATTCACCCACTACTACTCCAAGACACAATGGTCCTACAATGCGTCTGCTGCCAACAAGCAGCAATGTCGAAAGTGATATGAGTAGAAGTTACAGATCCGCTTCGCCGTCTCAGTATTCACAACTTCAGTCAGAATATCCTGAAACTATTCCGTACGTCCTCATTGCATTTTGGTGTTCTTCTCACATATTGTTGTTTTCTCCCCTGACTGGATGGCCTGCCATTCAGAACAATTCACTGCAACTTTAATCCCCGACACATTCCAATTGTTGCTGTTACAACAAGACCATACCCACTCGAGTCTCTTTGCATCCCCCTCCCTTGGCAGAAGTGTATGGCACAGACCAGTGCTTAGTGGGATATCGAAGAATGAGGGCCACCATTGGATGAACAAGTCCCATCCTTGATAGCTCGCTCAGTGCTGTCTTGTCATAAACACTGCCATAGGCGTTTTTGATCACTTGTGTTTCGCGTCATCTCATATTGGCCTTTCTCGGGTCACATTTCTATCAACATGAGCTCGACAAGACCAAGAACTAATATCCGACCGCGGAATAGGGCCGGAGCACCTTCAGAGTATGATAGCCGTTTCTATCAAGTACCTACAGCGACTTCACCGTCACGTCCGCCATCCAGTTTAGGAACAGCGCCTACGATGCCCCCTCCGGCAGGTAGCTTGGCAGACACTTCAGTTTATCCATCAATTCCCCCTCGAACAGGCTCTCCAACACGTCCATGGAGCCCGGGACACGTTCGTCCTCCCTCAGTGTCCAGTGTTGGATACGAACGCGCCGACATCAATGGTAGCCCTCGACCCGGTACTCCCAGCTCCAGATATGGCGGTAGTCCGAGACGACCACTACCCCCTGCGCCTTTGTTCTCGAAACCAAGTGCCTCTGCAGTGGACAGCAGTATTGATATTGGTGACGCCGGTCATGACGATGACCCCTTCGGCGGTGGTGGCCGGACCATCCATCACAACTCTCGCGGCAGCGTGCGATCATTCATGAGCGAGTCTACTGTTCTGGGCGACGAGAAGGATGCTATGTCCAAGGTTGATTTGGAGGACGAGGATGAGGAAGATGTGGAGAGTATCGATCCTAACCTTCACTACGGACCAGCACCCGAGAAGCAAGGTCGTAGAGGTGTTCGTGATACCCAGATGGTTAAGAAAGAGGTTCAACTTATCAACGGTGAACTTATTCTGGAGTGCAAGATCCCAACCATTCTGCACAGTTTTCTCCCTCGACGCGATGATCGCGAATTCACACATATGCGATATACGGCCGTTACCTCTGACCCCGACGATTTCACCAGTCGTGGCTACAAGCTTCGCCAACAGATTGGTAGCACTACACGCGAGACAGAGCTGTTTATTTGCGTGACGATGTACAACGAGGATGAGATCGGTTTCACTCGCACCATGCACGGCATTATGCGCAATATCAGCCACTTCTGTTCCCGTACCAAGTCTCGTACCTGGGGAAAGGATGGATGGAAGAAGATTGTCGTTTGTATCGTGTCAGATGGTCGTAAAAAAGTGCACCCTCGCACTCTCAATGCTCTGGCTGCCCTGGGTGTTTATCAAGAGGGAATCGCTAAAAACATTGTCAACCAAAAGCCTGTCACTGCTCACGTTTACGAGTATACCACGCAAGTGTCACTGGATTCCGATCTCAAATTTAAGGGCGCTGAGAAGGGAATCGTTCCTTGCCAGGTCATTTTCTGTTTGAAGGAGCACAATCAGAAGAAGCTGAACTCGCACCGTTGGTTCTTCAATGCCTTTGGTCGTGCTCTGCAGCCGAATATCTGCGTCTTGCTCGATGTGGGTACGAAGCCCGAGCCTAACGCTTTGTATCACCTTTGGAAAGCCTTTGATCAGGATTCCAATGTTGCTGGTGCTGCTGGAGAAATCAAGGCTGGTAAAGGCAAGGGTATGCTTGGTCTGCTGAATCCTCTCGTCGCCAGTCAGAATTTCGAATACAAGATGTCCAACATTCTTGACAAACCTTTGGAATCTGTGTTCGGATATATTACTGTGTTACCGGGTGCATTGAGTGCGTATCGCTTCTTTGCATTGCAAAATGACGCCGATGGTCACGGTCCGTTGAATCAGTATTTCAAGGGTGAAACTTTGCACGGTCAAGATGCTGATGTTTTTACGGCTAACATGTACCTGGCTGAGGATCGTATTCTTTGCTGGGAGTTGGTGGCTAAACGTGAAGAGAGATGGGTTCTGAAGTTTGTTAAGAGTGCTGTTGGTGAGACTGATGTGCCTGACTCGGTTCCTGAGTTCATTTCTCAACGTCGTCGTTGGCTAAACGGTGCTTTCTTCGCGGCTGTGTACTCGACCATCAATGCTAAACAGATCTGGAAGACGGACCATACTCTGGCGCGGAAGATATTGTTGCATATTGAGTTTGTTTATCAAACTCTGAATTTACTGTTCACTTACTTTGGATTGGTAGGTTGACTCTCTTCTAAACAGGGAGCATCCAAGCTAACACTGTCTAGGCTAATTTCTACCTCGCTTTCTACTTTATCGCTGGATCTTTGACTGATGAGAAGCTCGACCCATTTGGTCATAATATGGGCAAGTACATCTTCATTGTACTGCGCTATGCCTGTGTTTTGGTCATGTGCCTACAATTTATTATTTCTCTCGGTAATCGACCACAAGGGTAAGTTGTCTATCCCCTTACACTGCGTAAGCTCAAATTGATGATTTCGTTTAGAGCCAAAAACATGTACCTCACGGGTATCATTGTGTATAGTGTGATTATGTTCTATACAATCTTCTGTACACTCTACCTCGTGGTTCTGGAATTGATGTCTCGTGCCGGCGTCGGTGGGAAGGAAATTCAAGTATCCGGTACATTGATGATGAATATTGTCTTGTCCATGCTTTCGACAGTTGGCTTGTACTTCTACACTTCATTCCTCTACCTTGACCCCTGGCACATGTTCACCTCCTCGATCCAATATTTCCTTCTCATGCCTAGTTACATCTGCACATTACAAGTTTATGCCTTTTGTAACACGCACGATGTGACATGGGGTACGAAGGGAGACAACGTGATCAACACCGACCTGGGAACAGCAAAGGTTATCAACGGCAGCACTGTCGTCATGGAAATGCCATCAGAACAACTCGATATCGATAGTGGCTACGACGCCGCTCTGCGAAATCTTCGTGATCGCCTCGAAGTTCCCGAGCCCCCGATGTCCGAATCACAGATGCAAGAAGATTACTACCGAGCTGTGCGTACATACATGGTCTCCATTTGGATGGTCGCCAACGTCATTCTCGCCATGTCCATTTCCGAAGTCTACGGTGTAGATTCCGGTGGTACGAACATTTACCTTGCTATCATCCTTTGGTCTGTCGCTGTCCTCGCTGCTATCCGTGCTATCGGTTCAACTGCCTACGCTATTTTGAATCTCATCCACAAGATCGTGGAAGGAAAGACGAAATTCCAGGCTGGTAATATCTCGAATTTTGCTCCTAGCTCTTTCGGTGGTAGTTCTACCGGTGGTTCATCGGAGTCTGGATCTTCTCGTCCGAATCCCATTCGGTATAGTGGTGGACCGAGCTTTAAGGATCGTATTGCCGAGGCGAGGTGGACTGTTAGTCGATCTTTTGGTAAAATGATGTTCTGGCGCAAGTAGATCTTGTCCAGATGTAAAGTTTTTTGTATGGATTTTCATTGGCGTTTTTTTTTTGTCTGTTTTTCTTTGCTGGGGGAGTTAATATTTATGATCTTCGATGGAAATATTGTTACGATATTTGGTTGGCTTGTGTTTGCTCTGCTTTTGCATGACAAGCGATGTCTTCACGTTATGGATATACTTATGCGATTTAAATTGAATGATTTTATGGATACTCTGAAGTTCACTTTGTAAAGTCGTCGAGTCTGGTGATTACTGGTGCTTTGAGCGACCACTGAGACCCGTACTATAAAGGTGTTCTTTCAACAGAAATCATCCCACATTCAACTCCAGTCCCATCTACACAATTCACATACTCAAATCCCGCTTCACCACCTCGTATCACAGAAACCTCATGCCATGTCCGAAATTGTCGGGTGTCTCCGAAACGTCGAGCGTGACTGATTGCTCCGGCGTGAATAGCTAGATGAGAACGATTTTTCGAAGCCCATCGTTCTAGATCAGTCATATTTTTGAAAAATGCCGTAACGCACGATTCCTTCGGACAAGTGTTAAAAAATTTAGACATTGAGTTACTAGTTTCTGTTGCGGTCTCTGTTTCGTGATCGTGTTGAGAATTTAGGTCGAGGAGAGTATTTCGTAGATATCGGACACCGAAAGATCCGCTCTCTTGATGATTATTCCAGAGATATGACAGTCCATTTCTGAGTTTTGGTTCAAGGTTCTCTAGGTATGCGGTTGATTCTTCTTTGGAACAATTTGTCCAGAATTGTCCGGAGCGAATGTGGACCATGTCTGATGGATTTGTTCCCTTCATGGAAAATCCCAGAGAAGATAGAGATTTATTTTGAACTTCATCTTCATCTTCTTCTGGATTTTTGCATCTTTCGTTACCGTCATTGGTGGTACTGACTTTACCAGTGAATAGATCTTCTCCAGACCCCGGGATTCGATCTCGTGCTGCTCCCCAATATCCCGTATGTACATGCTGCGCTGTAGAAGTCCCTAGTAAACGCGCTAGACCGGGCATATAATCTGTTGCCGAGTAGACTGTTTCCAATCGGGCTATTTCCGAGACGAAGGATTCTACCCAAAGTCCTGTGACTGGGCGTAGGGATGCGGGTAGAGAATGGTAAATCGAGGATAGATTTAGCTCTGTAATAGCTTTTTGGTAAGGCTCTTGACTATTCCAGTAACAGGCCCAGATCAAAGAGGTGTGTTTCGGGTCAGTGGTGGGATTTGAGACGGAGTATTCTCCTTGCTTCTGGGTATGGTTTGGTGTATCGTTTAATAGCATGAACTGCTCGGTTGAAAGGGGCTTGGATCTTGTGAGGAATGCTTGAATCTGACGTCTTGCGTCTGAAAGTTGAAGGAGGGCATTATTGGGGGTCGTCTTTTGGTGTAGTTGGATTCCGATGTAGGCTGTGAAGACGTGTTTTTGAGCCTCGGGAAATACGAGATGGAGTCGTGGTGGTGGGTTGTGTTGTGGTGGTTGACGGAGAGGGTATGTTCTCGTATTCGACTCAGAAACCATGATGTACTATATGGTATTATTGAATTGCCTATCTTGGAAGATGTTGAGGATAGAATGATGCTTCTCCCTCGTCCGGCATGAAGAGTGGGCTTTGCGTAGCCGACGAGCGGGGGAGCTTATCCGAGTTTATATGAGGTCGTCACAGGACTGTGGGGGGAAATGAAGTTGTAATATTACTATTAAATTGCAGTAGCTACTTCTCGGGTATACAGGGTTCCTCTTTGCAAAGGTGGTGTCCTTATTTTCTTGAGTCCGAGTTGCATGGTATATGACATTGCCAGAAAATTCCGGAGTATTTCCCCGCAAGATAATTCCTATCATATCCTCATTAGCGCAGTGACCCAGCCTCCACGAAAGAATAGAAAATATTCAATCTTTTACTACGTAGTAGTGTCTTTGTCGACGCCATTTCCCGATTGGCGGGTAATTCCATCCTCAGGGATGCTTTCGATAGAAACATGTTACTACTGCGTCGATAGGAAAAAGAGTTATTCTCAATGTCGATCTTCAATCCCTTCCCCGCTTAGTTCTCCAAGCGACATACTACCGTAGGAATGTGTTTAGCTATGTTACATCGCTAACTGGTCTATAAAATCAAGTCCCAGCGCAAAGTATAGAGGTTTCAGATCTGATGATTGCCAAACAAAGACTAAGAGTCTCGCACCTATCAAGCCGGCTTCGTATTTTGAGAGAAAGCAAGTATAGGATTCTCAATATGAAGCTTATCCTCAATGTCATCGTCGGTCTATGTGCCGCGACGAGTGTTGTTGCAGGAACCTACAAGCCTAGATACCGCATTTCACCAATCGACGGGTCAAAGATCGCTCTTCCAACAAAGGAGCAACTCGATTTTCAAGACAAGGAGATTGGTGTTCTAATCCATTTCGAAATTGCCACATATTTGAGCATCGATGGCTGCAATAATGTGCCTAACTTGGTACCCGATGTAGATCTATTTGATCCTACTTTGATCAACACTGACGCATGGATGGATACGACAACTGCCCTTGGTGCCAAATACGCCACACTAGTTGCGAAGCATAATTGTGGATTCACTACATGGCCGAGCAAAGTGACTTTCCAGACTCGAGATAACGAGACAGTCCCTTATAACTATACTATTGCGCAGTCTCCGGTTCACGGAAAGGATGTTGTGCAGAGCTTTGTTGAGTCAGCGCAGAAATATGATATTGGTCATGGATTTTATTATAGTGTCGTTGTGAATAACTTTTTGAATGTGCAGAACTCAGAGGTTCGGGCTGGGTCTTGGGCACCTGGTCAGGTCAATGTTACCAATAGCACCTATGACCAGGTTGTTCTGGACCAATTAGGGGAGTTATGGAAGAATTATGGAAGTTTGACTGAGGTGAGTGCTTTCCATGAATTCCTGATTTCTTTCTGAGTTACTCACTAACTGATTCTTTTGCTGTAGATCTGGTTTGATGGAGGATATAGCAGTTCACAACAGGACAAAATCGAAGCTTTGTTGGAAGAGAATCAACCCCAGGCCGTCATTTTCAACGGATGTGATACTGACGGTAACTGTTTATCTGCGAACTCCAGTACGTGGTTTCATCAGACTATCCAAAAGTGTATATTCATCTTGCTAACATGCGTTTAGTAAGATGGATCGGCACAGAAGAAGGTCGAGCACCCGAAGAGAATTGGTCCACGTAAGATTCCAGAGAAAGATATAGAACCAGCTTGCCAAAGGAAGCTCGCTAATTGCTCAGAGGCGTCACAAATGATGGAGGCGACCCCCAAAGCCCTTACTTCTGCCCAGCCGAATGCGATACAACCCTCCAAACCGAAGACAGGTGGTTCTTCGGCATCAATCAACCATTGCGCTCCATCGAAGAGATGATCGACGTTTATCATAAAACGGTTGGCCGAAATTGTCTTCTTGAACTTGATCTGACACCTGATCGAAGTGGACTTATTCCAGCCACTTACGCAGCCCGCTACAAGCAATTGGGCGATTTCATCAGCTCATGCTACGGGAATCCAATTGCCCCAGATGCGGCACATTCTACGAATGATAATGGGGATTACTCGATCAAATTTGACTATCCAACTGCTATTGACCGTATCGTCCTGATGGAGGATCAAACTGATGGACAGGTTGTCCGGTCATATCAAGTACAAGCGAAAATAGTTGATAGCCAGAATGCGAATGGGACTTTGGCGGTACCTTTTACTCGCGTCTCGAATGGAACGAGCATTGGTCATAAGAAGATTGATATCTTCGAGAAGGCTATCACTGTTACAGAGCTCCTTGTGAAGACCACTTACGTCGACACACCCAAGTGGCGATCTGTTTCCGTTCATCTTTGTGATAAGTTGGCAGGAAATGGAACTTCCACAGAGAAAGATTAAGCATGCCGATGTCCTTTCAAGCACAACGGCTCTGCTGCAGTCAGAGGGTTGTGGATATTAAATTTCGAAGATTCTGTATGGCATCCATGATATTGTTTAAGGACTTATTATTCAGAATGATAGTATCATCAGGAATCAACCTGAACTTCAATGAGTCTTCCCTCCTGGAAAGTACCGAAAAGCTATAAGCTTGACAACCCCCGTAGGATCATTAACATCTTCCTCATCAAACTCCCTAAACTTCTCAAACCCAGCCTTCATCAAAACCCTTTGACTTCCAGAATTCGCCTCCTCCGTAATAGCAATAAGATGTTCCCGTACAACGTCTTCGCCATTACCAGTAACCATAGCCCCCTGAACCCTAATCTCTCGATCTGACCTCGGCAATCCCTCCCACGCCTTCAACCAAGCATTCAGAAACTCCGATGCTAGACCCCGACCCCAATATTCTCTGCGAAGCATATACCCAACCTCGGGCCAGCCATGCGAAGCAGGAAAAAGATGACACCCACCCATCCCAATGAATTCACCCGTATCTTTGAGACAAATGGCGCAATTGAATGTCTTGGTATCATTTGGCGGTAGAAAGTTATTCAATTTATCTCTTGTCTCTTCGATTTTCATGTCGATCTGACCGCTTGATGTCCATCTCATGACTTCTGCTTGAGTACGTAGGATATACATTGCTTCCAGATCGCTAGCTGCAAGGGGTCGAATAAGCAAACGATCTGTTGTCAATGACATCCGTGCATCGTTTGGTGGTAGTGGAGTCAGTGGCAGTGTGGTCTTTACCATCACGAAGTTGTTTGGTGTCTTGTCCCCCATGACGCTTCTGGGATTCTTGCTATATCAAGGTCCTGTTGGATATTAATTTGTCTTTTTATGTCTTTTTGTAATTTTTTGTTTAGATGCGCGGACCGTGCGAAGGCGGTGCAGAGATTGCCGCGTCCAATCGCCGTTCGAAGATATTTTGGTTCTGGGGCACAGAACCAAAGTATCTTACATCTCCTACTTTGATATTCTACTATTAATATGAAAAGTATGACAAGCAATTGAACAAGATGAATATGATCTCATTTCTATTAAAAGAATACAGCTACCTCATTGAAAGATGCGATGTCCACACATAAAATCCTTTAGTATGCACCAATGTCTGCACCGGCACGAGCCAATGCTTCATAGACCTTGGGAGGCAATTTGTACTTGACCATACCGGAGAAAACCATCAAGTCCTTAGCCATGCCCAGAAGCTGCTCCGCAAAGCCCTGGTGCGTGGCAGTGTCATAAGGTCCGGACGTCTGCTTATGGCGTTCGTAACCAATGCATGCGATACTCCACATGATGACTGGGCCAATATTGCGGGAGATGATTTCCGGGAAAGATGAGAAGGCCTGGGCAGCACTTCGAATGTGAGACATGGAGCCATTAGCTCGCAGTGGAAGAACGCCGAGACGGTCGATAGCCTAATGGTTATCTAAATTAGTAAAGAAAAGATAGCAAATATCACGCTGACTGCACTTACGTCGAGAGCTTCAGGCCATCTGCCAGCTTCAACCTCAATCTTTGCCTCCATCATCCGAATCAGAAGACCACAAGCGTCTCGGTTGACAGGACGAATATTCTCATAATACATGGGCTGCGAGTCGTACAGGCTGATCATGTTTTTGCCAAGGGCGACGGGATCATCGACAGTGGTCAGGCTGAGACTGCTGCCAGGCTCTTGTTGTCCTTGCTCAGCTCTTGGTCGAAGAGGCTGAAGCTTAGAAATGGTACCGCCGAGTTCAACAGCAATGGCATCTGAAAGGGCTCGGTTAATGATGTCGATTACTCGGTCATAGTTCTCTGCTAAGTGATAGAGAAGGACAGAATCCGTAACCAGGCCCTTGTCATCGGCCACCGCCGCAGCCTGCACAGTGATGTTCTTCAAGAAGTCCTGCGGGGTTTTGATACCGATCAGAGTAAGGCGTTGCTCAATTACGCCCTTGATTCTATAGCCATCGGAACGGATGTCGCCGAGCAGTTTGGCGAAATCTCTGGTCTCGAGAATGAACTCCCGCAGTGCCTCGTGGCACACAGATTCTTGAGACTTGCCTAGTTGCCCAGGGAGATCTGCGTTAAGACAGATCAAGGTAAAGTAATCGATTGCCGCCTCAACATCTCCAGTGCGGAATTCTCGGGTATATTGAGTGATGAGGTATCCGAAGTTTATTTGCGGGAATTGTTTGACTGTGAATGAGACTGTACCAAGTGAAGAGAAGGGTTAGCAAGATAAATACCAATGTAGGATTGATGGGCTCCTTACGAAGTTCATCTCCAGAAACATAGAAGTCGGACACGCGCAGCAGACCGTAGTATGCCAATGCGATTGCAAAATGGACAGCCGCAACAGAATTATAGGTTCCCAGATAAGCCACAGCCTGCTCGAACATGCCTCCGAGAATTTGCAGGAGGAAGAACGTTCCGTAACCACCGGGGCCATCTTGGCCCTTGGTGAATACTTTTTGGCCGATTTCGGTAATGTCGGTCTGGATATCCTCCAGGCCAAAAATATCACCGGCCGCTTCCTCAGCGCGATCGTCCTCTCTCGCGAGACTGAATTGAAGCCACATCCAATCATCGACGCTCTGATTGACGCCGTCTAGACGCCGCCCAGCCAGGTCACATCGGCCAATGATCTTATAGCAGGCCATTCGGAAGGGATCAACAGTTCCCTCGGGGGCATTTCGTAGACGTTGCTGGTATTCACCATTGATCTTTTGTTGGAGGTCTCGGGGAAGACGTCTTTCCTTTGCCCAGGTGGCAATATAAGTCACGAACTTGTGATCCATCGACTTGAACCCCTGGTCACCTGTCGCGTACCGCACTGCGTCTTCAATATGTCCGGATCGAAGAAGGTAGAAGATGAGAATCCAGCAATAGTCAGGTCCGATCATCTGCAATTCTGTTCCATCTGGAGCCAGGTCTTTCCTGGCCTCACGAAGGCGAATGTATGCACGAATCTTGTTGATGACACTGGGGATTCCACCAACCTGAGCCTCGCGCGGGTTTTTAGCGATCTCATTCTCGACTTGGGTATAGAACATCTGTTCAAGGAAGGTTCTCGACCCTGTTAAGATTCGTTGCTTCAGCTGAATTGCAGGACGAGATTTTGTTGACTCTTCCAAATAAGAGTCGGCAAACTGCCGCTCTTTCACAGCCCGAGGGTCTTCGGAGCCGGCAATGTTCGGTCTCTCGCCAACAATGTTGATCAAAGCTTGATAAGCGTCGAAAACTTGACGGGGAATCTAAATACTGGATTAGCTATGTTATCATAAGAATATTTCCTGGCTGAACTTACATCGCTGCTAGTTTGGAACTCCACCTCTGAGAATTGATGAAGAATTGGGAAAGACTGGCCCTCCAGTCGAACACTGTTCAGATGTTGAACCTTCTCGGCATAATGGCTCATCTTCTCACGCGAGAATCGCATGTTCGATGAAGATGCAGCAAGGCCCTCGTTTCGCTCTGCAGGATCCTCAAAAAGTTGTCGGCTTGCCAGGCCTGCACCCGGGGTACCAATCACTGACCTATCAAGACCGGAACGTCCAAAGACGCTTCTGCGAGTAGCAGCGGCGCCATTGGCGGGTGCTTGCTTGGATCTTCCTGATCGGCCAAAGGCACCTTGTGTGGTGGAGTTCAGGTGAGCAGCATTAGCACCATCCTTCTGAGACAGTCCAAAGTGATCGAAGATTCTCCGGCGTTGGTCCTCCCAGTCCATATCTACTTTCTCCTCCAAGAACGAATCAAAGTCTTTCTGGGCGCGAGAGAGACTCTCTGCGATCATGGCCTGGCGACCGCGCTGCTGGATGTTTCGTAGGAAGCGTTGGTTGTCAGGATCAAAGGCGTCCAGCTCTCGGTTTGCGGCAACAGATGCTTGCGGGTCCAAAGATCTCAGATCCCGCAAAGCGCGTCCGGGAGAGATTCCAGAAGAAGCCAGTAGATAGTGACTGTTGAAGAGCAGAATTTGAACATTAGCCAACGCATTCTTTTTGAATGCAAGATGAGCAATTAGGCCAACTTACGCTTTACTTGAAGTAGGCTGAGCATCATTTTTCCCTGCTGTACCTAATTCTCGTGCCTTCCTTCGAATATCATCCAGGCCAAGTTGCAGACTGGGAATATCTTCAAAATTGCCATTCTGTGCTGCGGTAGACAGTGGGCGTTTTTTACCGCGTTCCAGGAGGCTGTTAAAGAACGCAGGTTGCGTTCCTTGATTCGAAGCTCCCCCTTGGGCCTGAGCAGTGTTCGCCGGCTGCTGCTGCTGTTGTTGCTGGGGCTGTCCTAGTATAGAGGATTGAGCGGGCTGTTGTTGCTGCTGAGGTTGGGTCTGGCCGAACAATGAAGAAGTCTGAGCACCCTGGGTCGCTCCAGCTGAGGTGGTCGCATTCCCAAATGCGCTTGTGCCGGTGTTCGATCCGAAAAGACTGGTTGATTGAGGGGTCGTTGAGCTTCCCAGGCCACCAAAGAGAGAGCCCGTGTTGAACGCCATAATGACTTGGTATACACGATTTTCTGACAAAGATTGATTGCGGTATTTTGACAGTTTGCGCCGTCCTAGCTTTAGTCGGGCTTGTCGCGACTTTGTCGTGAGCTTTGCGGAAGGTAGAAAGAAGGTGGAAAATCCAGAGATGCGCCCGTGATGAAAGGTGGTTGAGTATGCGAAGTAGAGTACCGTGAACGATCAACAAAGACAGTAATTGGACCCAAAGTAAGCTTCGCCCTTGGGTGAACAACCACAATTCGGGCGGTTGCAAGTGAATGTCAACCTTCAAGCTGAAGAAGAGCTTCCATTCGGCGCCCAAACAATTTAGCCGGCGTTCGGATTATCGATTCTCCGTTGTCGCGCAACGCTCCCGCGAGTTGCCTGATACGATTTCTTTACATTCTTCTACACTTTCTTTTTCATTTTAATTTCCTTGCTTCCCTTTAAGTCGAAATAATACATACTCCAGAACTTAGCATATTTTGTTTACAATGCCTGCTTTCCAGTCCAAGACATTTCGCCGAGCGACAACAGCGTCTTCTACATTCGGAGAACGACTCGGAGCCTTCTACCGCGCACACCTCGCTCGGCACCCTTTCCTCCTCTTCGGACTCCCATTTATGGGCGTAATTGTTGCTGGATCCTTTGCTTTGACACCAGCTGCCGCACTTCGTTACGAACGATATGACCGAAAGGTGCAACAATTAGGCCAAGACGAGGCGTTTGACCTTGGACTGAAGGGACCAGATGGGGAGGAAGGAATTAAGCGAAACCCTCGTCGCAGAATCCTCGGTGACGAACGCGAGGAATACTATGTAGGCTGATTCCATGTGGTCCTAGGAATGGATTACCTGGTGTTGCGCAAGATGCTGATTTCGATTTACAGAGATTAATGGCGAAGGACCTCGACGATTGGGAGCAGAAGCGAGTGCAACGATTCAAAGGCGAACCTGATGGAAAGCTTTGATATACTTGTTGGGTATAATATATTCTGATCAAGTCATCGAATTTTTTTCGAACGTGAATCAATCTGTGGCGGGCTCCATGGGGAGATATATGAACTTTTGTGCTACCCATGCAGGACATGACTCGGTAGGATATTCAACCGAAGAGAATCCGTACGCTTTGCATGGACTAGTTAGTGGTGCTTGGCCTTTGCATTACGGTCACCGTCATATCCAGTGCTTGGCATCAGTGGAATGCTCCCCAAGCACCTGTTTACGAGATCAGCACAAATAAGTGGAACTCTCCTAGCTCCTTTGCACAGTCCAGTATCTATACCGTCGACTGGATACATTGGAGGTCTTGGATATCATGTCATCTTGACGTACATTTAACCGACGGAGTATCACAGGTCTGGGGGACTGGGTGGGTACTCAATGGGCCTACTCGTTCAGAAGAGCACCGGATGGACTTGATTTCTGGCAGTATTCAACCTGCACGAATGCTCGCAGTGTAAATTAGTGTATAATAAGCATGAATATCATGACTGCATACATACATACATATTCCATCTACATATTATTCCCACTGTACCAGTACAGTACTGCTGTATGTAAACCCCTCCCGCATGAGTGGCGATATGCTGGGTGGGCCTCGTGATGATAATCATGCCCTACTGAATCATCCCCTACAGTCAACCATCTCCATCATGAGTATATCTACTCTTTGACTATTAAATTAACTATCAATAGTATTATTAGTCTAATAAATTATACTTATTCTTCCAAATAATCCATTCTATTCTATATTCTACTCTACTATTCTCCTACGCTAATATTCTACAGTATGCAGTACAACCGAACCCGTGATCCCCACAATAACGTCATAACTTTTTTCTGGAATCTCCCCTCAAGCCACCCAAGGAGAACTCCCCCCCCCCCCCCCCCCCCCCCCCCCCCCCCCCCCCTCCTATACTTCACCTCCCCCCCCAAACAACAACAATCCACCCCCCCCCCCCCCTCCCATTTCGGTTCTTCCTGCTGGTCCTGGCTGGGCCCTTTTCGCCTTTTTCCCCCCTCCCTTTTCTTCTGTCCTCTTCTCTCTGCGCCTTACGTCAGTTCGCGTTAGACGTGAATTGTGTGAAGATCAAATCCTTCTTGCTCTCATCCCATATTCTCTATTCTTTTGCGCTCAACTTCGCAGTTATTTTTTTTTCCGTCTTCTTTTCGTGTTGGTTTTATACCACAATTGTCCTCCATCTCATTTTCATGGTGTCTTGACCACTTACGTCACAGTTTGAGATATCATTTCCCTTCTTCCATCTGAGACGCGGCTGGGAATATCACACCAGTGACCATGACGGGTCCTGGGCGGTCACCTTCTTACCCATGGGCACAGGGCAATACACAGGGATACTCTCAGGAAAATAGGGCTGCTACAGCCTTACATCCCATGATGTCTCCATCTCATCATGGCTATCCAGCGACGGCCTCCATACCGGAGCATTCTAGCCCCAACTATTTCGGTCTCAACTTCGATAACTCCAGCAACCCGCCAACTTCAAATCCAGGTCCACATGCACAGAAAAATTGGGCAGCGGGATCTAGTACACAGCCCTCGCTCCCTAGCCCAAGATTCCAACTATACACCCAAGAGTCTGTCTCGGAAGGACTGGTAAATCTCTTAAGAACAGAGTCTGATACTGACAAAGGGCGCCGTGAGTCGGTTACTCAAAGGCGTCCTTCTAATGGTCAGGCCTCTGGTTCGGGTGCAAGTGACACCAAATCGCCAATTTCTTACTTTCATCGCCCTGACACGGGCCCTCGGATGCAAGGCTCACTCGGTGGACAAGGGTTGGCTGGTGCACGGCGAGCAGGATCTATCTCACAAGGTTAGAGATTTATCACAGCATTGAGCTCAATAATTGGAAGGATATATTGGCTAATCACCTTTCTATAGACGCTTCGTCATTTGCTCCATCACGCTGGATTTCAGCTGACCACTGTGCCGAAATTCTTCAATCTGATGCGCAAAATCTACTCTTGCTAGATGTTCGTGCATACACTCATTATGCTCAGTCCAATATCAAGGGCTCGTTAAACCTGTGCATCCCAACGACACTTCTTAAACGACGCTCTTTCGATACTAAGAAATTGGAGGGCACATTCACTAACGACAATGATAAGAAAAATTTTTCTCGGTGGAAAGATTGCAAGACTATCATTGTCTACGATATGGAAACAACCGAGGCCAAGGATGCTGTCCCTCTTTTGAACGTGATCAGCAAGTTTGAGAGTGAAGGGTGGAAAGGGGAGGGTTTGATTCTACAGAATGGCTTTAAGGGGTTTTCGAACTCATTTCCACGCTTGATAAACCGGCCACAGCTGGAGACGGCAGGCCCATCTCCTAAGAAGCGATCGTCAATGAGTATCAACCTTGGATCTGTCGCGCCGGTAGTTGGAGGTTGTGCCCTTCCTCAGGCTGATTCAGCCGCCAACCCTTTCTTCGGAAATATTCGTCAAAACATGGATCTCATGGGAGGCGTCGGGCAGATGTCTTTGAAACTTCCAGAAAACATGTCTGTTTCACAACAGCAAAGGCTTCCCCCGTGGCTTCAGAAAGCTTCTGCTGCGAAAGATCAAGGCTCTATCGTTTCAGAGAAGTTTTTGGATCTGGAGAAGAAGGAGTTGGAGCGTATGAAACAAGCACTCTCTTACAACGGCACCCCTGCCGCTGCTGGCGGAGCGTCAAAGAAGTACCGCGTAGCAGGTATTGAGAAAGGAACGAAAAATCGCTATAATGATATCTACCCGTTTGACCACTCACGGGTGCGGCTTGAGGGGGTATCCTTGGGGGATTGCGATTATGTCAATGCAAATCACATTAAAGCTGAGCTTAGCAACCGGCGTTATATTGCTACCCAGGCACCCGTTCCGGACACATTCAACGTGAGTTTTACCTTTGGCACTTTTTTCTTTGGACCACAGTCGCTAATTTTTGTGATGACAATAGGACTTCTGGCGTGTTGTTTGGGAGCAGGACGTCAGACTACTTGTTTCCTTGACTGCCGAATTTGAACGGGGACAAGTGAAAAGTCATCCATACTGGAAAACCGGCGATTATGGGCCTTTTAAGGTCAGGGCGTACTCGGAAAAACACATCAACGTCGAGCCCAGTGGAACTTCAACTGACATGTCTTCGAAATCTGCGAATGATACGAACCAACAATCCAAGAGCCCAGGTGGATCAAATGAAAACCCGGTCATCGTCGTCCGTCACTTCAGTCTCCATCACACGAATTACCCCTTCCAACCCATGCGTGACATTACCCAGATCCAATACCCATACTGGCCTGACTTCGGAACAATTTCGCAACCAACCCACCTCCTCACTCTTATCGAACAGTGTAACAAGGTGGCTCGTTCTACCAGTATTTCCCCATTTGGAAATCAAGAAGCCGAACCAAGTGGCGAGCGGCCAATACTGGTTCACTGCAGTGCCGGATGCGGACGTACCGGTACATTCTGCACCGTCGATAGTGTGATCGACATACTTAAACGACAGCGATCCTCCAATCCAAACACAGACAAGGATCCATTACGAGTCCGTGATCCCAATATGGACTTGATCTCGAAAACAGTGGAAGATTTCCGTACCCAGCGACCTAGTATGGTCCAAAATCTCAGCCAATTTGTACTTTGCTATGAGAGTGTGATTGAGTGGCTTGTTGGGCAGAAGGATAACAGCTCATGATGGTGATGAAAGGTAACCAATGGCAAGGAGCGGATACCCTTTGATTTGGCCCGGAATTTTTTTTTTCGCTGTTTCGTTTTGGAGTTTTCATTGTATAAATGTTATTCTTGTTTCCTGTATTTTGCATTTCTGGGTGTTCGGGGAGCCTGGATGATGGCTGCATGCATGAAAACAAAGAATTTCTTGTCTACAACAGTTACAAAAGCGAATCGGAACACGAACACGAACACGATCTTGGGAACACGAATGAATGAATCAATGAATATAGACCATTGCTATCCGGATCCAAAGTCTCCAACTACCTAGTTATAGGTATACTGTAGGATGATGTGGCTCTTCTCACCTCATGGCCATCGTTTCTACCAGTTCATGTCTTGTACTAAAATCAGTCTCAACATGGACTTGAATCCAACCTTGGAATCTTCCAGCTCCAAGTGATCCATCTACGACTCCATCGCTACTAAGAATACCTCTTTGAATTAACTCTACCCAAATTCCTGGTCAACTCATGTACAAATTTCAACACATTCCACGTTTTGGGTTAATTCAAAATCAAGTTCCTAGTATGCGCTTCAGGCCGGCAGACATTATTGAACCACTTAATCGACTCAGTTGCTTACACCAGGTGTCTCATCCAGACGAGTCAAGAACTTCTGCGCACGAACCTTTCCATCCCTAAGACCTTTAAGACCCTCAGATAATCCCTGAAGACCATTTGAGCCCATGATGTAGGGATGACCAGTTAACCAACCCTCACGCAAGCCCCTAGCAAATGCCGCACCCCATGTGACACCAACAAGCTTGTCATTTTCATCATCGTAGTGAACTTGACCGACCATGGAGAATACAATATCAACACTCGGGTCGGAATTCTCGACCTCGGTTTTGAGAAGGATGTTAGTCACCTTTGGCTTCCGACCAGCAGCGTCCGGCGGGCCGGCAATGACCTTAGTAACGAGTCGAATCGTATCATCTTCAGAAACGCTATCAAAGGCCTTCCAGCAGCGGCCGTCAGGGGCACCTCCCTTCTTGACAGCCCCCTGAATGGCTTTGATCAGTTCCTCGTCGCTGGAATAAGCGGTATAATCGACAAGGGTATCTCCTTTACTCTCGTCGAGAAAAGGTTTGACGAATTCACTCCGCTTACTACCAACCGCAATGATAGGATGAACATTAGCCGCCGCTGCAAGTTTAATAGCATAGGCTCCAGTGGCGGTACTAGCTCCGTAAACGATGAGAGGACGCTTAGTACCATTCTTACCCGCAGCCTTGGCGATTGGTGACCAGGGCTCCGGAATCTCAAGTTCCTGGAACAGTGCGCAGACAGATGTATACGCTGCTAGAGGAATGGTGGCGGCCTCTTCGAAGGATGTGGAGTTGGGGATATGGAAGGTTGTGTAGTAGGGTGCAATGGCGTATTCGGCGAAGGCACCGTGTGGAGTCATCATCTCGTGGAATGCGGCTACTCGGTCTCCTTTCTTGAATCCGACGACATTTTCTCCTACGGCTTCCACGGTGCCGGCGATATCGTCGCCGGAGTTCGTATTGGGAGTGCGTAGGTAGGGGAGTTTCCAGTCCTTTGGGTTGGAACCTTTTAATATTTTATGTTAGCTGTTGATCAAGCAATTGCCATTGTAATACATGGAAGCTGTTCATAACCAGATGAATGCCCTCGTGGCAGGAGGTTTATAGTATGTTGGAGCAGTACCTACCGGCGATGATAACCTTGATTAGCACATGGTCAGGTCCCGGCTTTGGGATCGGAGAATCGACGATGTCGACTGAGATATCTTTCTTGACAATTGCTTCCTTCATGATGATATAGCTGGAGTATCTGCACGTGCTTGGAAGTGGCGAGCTCGACTATGAGGCAATACTCGTATGCAAATGAATTTTGGGTGGTAGTTAGGGTATAGTACAGCGTGTATACCAATACTAGATCTACAAGGGAAACCAACTTGAAGGAGGATATTGTGGTACTTAAGTATCCTGGGGAATGTTTTTGGCCCACTTCTGCATCATGCTGATAAATGCTTGTACTTCAATGCAAATACACCTTGCCTTCCGACAGTTTATAGAAGTAATTATTAATCGATGAATCATTGCAAGAACTTCAAAGTAGATGCCATCTTCTTCCCACATATTAGTGATCAAGTAGAGTATATCTGTATAAGTTAGAGCTTTAGGCGAGGAGTAATGTAACTTTTCCTAGATAAATTGGAATTCTCCGGCACTTGGATACTTTCCAAAGTATATAAGTTGATATAATGAAAATTTGGTGGGTGCCGGTGGATGCCGGTGGGCGGCCAATCATATACAGCAGGATCTTATGACGGATAGTTTCTAGATCATGATGGCGTCCGAATTTCAAGCTGGACATCCGTTCCTAGTTGCTCTTGATGCGCGCTAGGTAGTGCGCATCAATACTGATAAAAGTTCTGTCAGCAGTTACCGTAAGGGTTTGGAACACCCTACAATTATCTAGTAGATAATTAATTTATTATTGAGGCCGGGCTCCCATTGTTGGTTGGATATATAGAGCACAACCTTGTGGTTTATATGTCCAAAGAACAAGGTCTTGTAATAATATTTTATCAGTATATAAATTACTGACTGTATTGATAAATGATGATTATCTCACCAACTCCATCATAGCGCGGATACTAATAATATCAATTATATCTTCAAGCAACAATACTTTATACTTCATGTTTAAGTGTATGTAGGCTCAGGCAGACCCACCCGCGGCTGCCTGCAGGCAACACACGGAACGTGCACTCCCGCTCCAACTTCTGTATAAACATGAACCTCTACCGGCATCTCCCATCTTCCCTTCTATCAATTCTTCCCTCTTATATCTCTCCCCAGGTATACTGAGCTAGCTAGTACAGACAGAGTGTCAGGCTAAATGAGGTATGCCTAAAATGCTTCTCTCACTTCCGACTGAGCTAGTCCAGCTCATTCTGCGTGAATGCGACACCACCACTTTCTTGCAGCTTACTTTTAGCTGTCGCGCTTTGTTGGCTGCTGCTTTAAGCAATCGTCAACTTATTGAATATCAACTCAGTCAGGTTCCTGGGGGTATCACCAGCGATGCGCTTGAGAATAAGTATGAGCTTGGAAAATCTGAATCTCCAGAACCATACGAATACGAATACGATATTGAAGATGAAGATTTAGATGGACTCCATGATCTAGATGAATCTGAAGAAGATGAAGACGAAGACGAAGGTGAAGATGAAGATAGTGATGGAGATGGAGATGGAGATGAGGATGAGGACGAAGTTCCAGATGAAGACGAAGTCCAAAGCGAAGACGAACGTAAACTTATTCCTGATCTTGGATCAGGTCTATCTACCAAGGCTTTGTTTGGAAGACTGCTCCAAAGAGCGTACCGGAATCTTTTCGGGGCAGAGTTCCATTGCCAGAGAAAGCTCATCAGTTTCGAAGATAAGGTGCTTGACACTCGTGCATCCATGCTTGAGTGCAACTCTGCTCATGGCTTATCAAAGCTGGTCTTCAAAGATGATCAACATGTCTATGATGTTGTAAATGGCCCAGGGATCAGTGATCAAGTATCATCACCAGCAAATAAGTTTGGTACGGTTGAAATATTATTCACCGGCCACGGAGCACATGTGACTCCCGATGATATTGCAGATGGGATATACATGTTGCATCGATTTAAACCATTTGACGACCCAGACACCGATACTAGCCACCCTTTTGTTCGACATGCTATGCAATCTTCCTCTGGCGGTGATATTTTCCTGGAATTCCGTCCGTACTACCCATCCGCCTGGCCTATCATTTACAGTTTCCCTGAGGAGAAGGATTATGAGCCTATTGCTTTTGCAAGTTCACGGGAGATTGATGACGATATGGAAGTCGATATGCTCCCAAATGATAAACATGGGTTTGCAATCTCCTGGCAGCATCGCCAGCGTGCTGACGATCACCATGTGGTACTGTACAATACCCGTATTGGAGGAGATGGGGACGAAGATTGGATTGTGGACAAAGATGAAAGACTCGGATTATGTTGTTTGTTTGCACCAACCTTGGACGCATTTGGTTGACTTTCTAATGGGCTATTAGATGGGGTTTATAAATCTTACGTTCTCAGTGAAAACTCTGGGGAAAGGCCGATGAGACCGACAACGAAACTTGCGTTCAATGACAAGGGTCAACAAATGCTCCATTACAACAGGGGAAATACCCTCTACAGTGCATTCCAAAGAATCCCCGATACGATCACTTCACCACCAAAATTCAGCGCGAACGCATGTCAGGTTAGATTTTCAGACACCTTGTCCCTGCAATTCTCGATCGATATTCCATTTTACAGCACCCACAAACTTGGGAGTATAACCCCGGACATACGATGTCATTGGCAGTATCTCGCTGTTGGTATTGCTACTCATCGCGTGGAGCACTGGACAGTGGCATGCTTGTTAAGATCAGAAGCCCACTGTACATATTTGAACTGTAACCATGAGGTGGATCTTGATCGGGGTAGGCGATTTGATCAGTGGGAGATCATGGCACGACTTGATGGCTATCGGGAATTGAATACTTCACACGGATCCCTGATCACTGCTTCCCATCGTGGCACTCGCATTGCTGCGGCAAGTTGGAAGACCGTGACAGTCTGGGCTTTGCGACCAAATGATATCATCTTCGGGGATGAAAGACGTGCATACCCTGAATCATGGCGCACACCTGATGGGGTAATCATGTTACCACCAATTGTGATCGAGCTGGATGCTGTTGTTTTTCAGCTTGAGTTCCCAAGGAAAGGGGGCGAAAACGAACTCTGGGCTATCACGGATCGAGGGATGATGATTCTGAATCTGAAGCCGGATGGAAAGGGAGGCGAAGTCGTTGAGGAACTTCCAGACCTCGAAGACAACTACATCGATTCCGATTGATAGGGACAGACCACCTTACCCGGCACGATAATTGCAGTTGAAGCAAAAAAAAAAAAAAACCTGCGGCGTGGCTTGATGTGCTTGCTTTCTGTTTTCTATTTTCTTGTAGAGCACATTCGCTGGCCCATTTGGCAGTCTTCCTGGCTTAGGGGTGGAAGCTTTTATATCAATCACATAGCGGTTCTTTCTCTGTTGTTCTTATTTGAGATGTACATTAGATGAATCTATCACCCGAGTTCCCAAGATTAGATCCAAGAGCTTCAGCATTAGATGGATTACAGACAGTCTCTAGTCTCGCTGAGGACAGGCGACGACGATAAGATACCACGCCAGCAAGCCCGTGGGTAGAGAAATTCAGTTCTACTCGGACAATGTGCAGACCATACTGGACAGATCTCCTGATGAGGTAGAAATTTTGAATTATAATTGAAAAATCCTGCTTTTATCACTGTCCCTCGCCACTACCACCCAAGCTCAAGAATCCAATAATCAGAAGAACCCACCAATACCTAGCAGAAGTATATATTATTAGCATTTGTCACAATAGCCCCCTCCTGAGGTGATCATCATCAATCCAGGGATACTCACTTTTGGAAAAAGGTCTTCTCCTCAACAACATCCGCTTCACCACCATCTGGTCTAACAACAACAGGCCGGTTCAAATGCGGTTGCGCACCAGGCTGACTGAGCACCAATTCCACACCCGAATCACCCTTATCGGACGCAGCTAGATCAACATGGTAGACCTCATTCGCGGGTCCAAGATGCAGGCGCAGTGTTGGTTGATTCTTATCCGTCAACGCAGACAGAGAGACAAGACTACCGACCCATTGTTTAGAATTACTCGGTGTTGAAGTGTAAAATCCGATGCGAATAAGGTTATCGGTAGAATCGGAGCCCGTCTTAGGCGTGTTGTAGGAGATGACGTTGGAGGTGAGTGTTGCTGGATCGTAGGCGACGCGGGCGAGGACGGAGGGTTGCGGGGCACCAACGGGCCAGTAGAAGATGTCTGAGGAGGCAGGGAGGGAATCGGATAAAACGGAGACAATTAGGAGCGAGATTGCTCCGAGAATGGCTTGGAGATGCATGGTTGATGTTGGAAGAATGCAAGTTGAAGCTCGGCGAAGTTGGAAGATGCGCGGGTCCGTGCGGGTCCACGTGCTTTTGGAGTATAAAATGGATGTATACAATATCAATTGTATCAATTGGGACTTAAATGGGGGTAAGATTGGATTGGTGGAATTGATAAGGATATTCAAAACATATAAGTATGACTACATGAATAGAGAAGACAACGTAACTACGACAGAGTCAGACTGAACCATTGCCATTTCGACTGGGTAAGCCGATTTGTCCCCTTCCCCACAAGCCACTGCAAACTCAACGATTGCTGCCACTTTTGCCATTTGCCATCTTCTGCTCACAAATACCCTGGATGTCTCTGAATTTTTTCAAATCAGAAGAAAAATCTTGACATCCAGTAAAAGACCCCTCGTCGTTTCTACTATACTCCAGCGAAAAGGGGGTTAGCGACGAAATGACTTCTTTACCCCACCGTCGTCCCTCTCTTCAGGCCTCTCGCCAGGCATCGAGTGATCCTCAAGAGGAGCTTCAAGTTCAATTAGATCATTTCATCGGGATTGATGTGGGAACCGGTAGTGCCCGAGCATGTATCATCGACGCCAAAGGCGACATTGTCGGTTTAGCCTCCGAGAATATCGGACTCTGGCAACCCGAACACGGATTCTACGTATCACCCCTTTCATCTCATCCCAAGAACACTCCAGACTAAAAAATAATCACAAACTGACAATACCCAGGAACAATCCACTACAGATATCTGGCGATGTATCTGCACGGTAGTTCAAAGAGCTATCAATGAACAAAACATCAACCCCGAAACAGTCCGGGGTATAGGCTTCGACGCAACATGTTCTCTCGCCGTCTTCAACAACGAAACAGACGAGCCAATTTCCGTAACAGGACCTAATTTTGATTCTGACCGCAACATCATTCTCTGGCTAGATCACCGTCCAGTCGAAGAAGCCGCAAAAATTAACGCTACAAATCACAATCTTCTCCGCTATGTAGGTGGGACGATGTCCGTTGAAATGGAGGTTCCCAAAGTCCTCTGGTTAAAGAATCACATGCCACCAGACCTTTTCGATAAATGCGCTTTCTACGATTTAGCAGATGCACTCACCCACCTCGCAACAGGTAACAACAAGCGAAGTTTCTGCAGCGCAGTTTGCAAACAAGGATACGTTCCCGTTGGCGTTGACGGAAGCGTGAAAGGGTGGCAGGAGGACTTCTTAAATGAAATAGGCCTAGGCGAATTGAAAGACGATAATTTCAAACGCATGGGCGGCGTTGACGGGGTGGTCGGCCCCTGGAAATAAATTAAAACAAGAATCTGAAATAGCTGACAATATTCACGCAGAATGGAAATTACTTGAGTGCCGGAGAATTATCTGGTTACCTTTGCGAAAAAGCCGCCGCAGAATTAGGGTTACCTGCTGGTATTGCTATTGGAAGTGGAGTTATCGACGCATATGCCGGATGGATAGGCACGGTAGGGGCAAAAGTGACTCTGGGAACCGAACAATTGAATAGCGACGCTCTGAAAAATGATAAGACGCAGGCTTTTTCTCGTCTTGCTGCTGTTGCAGGGACGTCGACTTGTCATTTGGCGATGTCTTCGCAGGCTCTTTTCGTGGATGGTGTTTGGGGCCCATATCGTGATACGATTATACCGGGGTATTGGATGGCGGAGGGGGGTCAGTCTGCTACGGGGGAGTTATTGAAACATGTTATCGAGACACATCCGGCTTTTAACCAGGCTCTTTCGATTGCGGACTCGTATGATACGAATATATACGAGTATTTGAACGAACACCTGAAGGAGATGGCATCAGATCAGTCCGCACCAAGTATATCCTGGTTAGGACGACATTTCTTCTTCTACGGTGATTTATGGGGGAATCGTTCGCCTATTGCAGATCCCAAGATGAGTGGTTCTGTATCTGGATTGACGAGCGATAAGTCAGTTGATGGATTGGCGATATATTATTACGCAACACTGGAATTCATCGCGCTTCAAACGAGACAGATTGTGCAAACGATGAATGAAGCTGGTCACACCCTGACGTCGATCTTCATGTCTGGATCACAGTGTCAAAATGATATTCTTGTTGGACTCATTGCGTCTGCATGTGAAATGCCGGTCGTTATACCGCGGTATATCCACGCGGCGGTTTGTCATGGTGCGGCTATGCTAGGTGCGAAGGCAGCTAGTGCGGATTCGGAGGGTAGGACGGAGGATTTGTGGGATATTATGGATCGAATGAGTAAACCTGGTAGAAAGGCTGTTCCTACGGAGGATCAGAAGGAGAAAGCTCTTTTACGGGCGAAGTATGAGGTGTTTTTAGAGCAGTGCAGTCGACAGCGGGAATATCGACGGTTGGTTGATAATGCTATTGGGGATTGGGGTCAATAGAGTCTATAGCTGTTACTAGTATCACTGGTAGTAATTAAGGGGATCGTCTCTGGAAGCATTGAAAGCAAGAGTGACAATCATGGATGCATGTGTTTTCCTTGGAAGGTTTACTGTGATGATGGAACATGGGAGTGACATTGCAAAAGCTGATATATGAAATTACTACCAACTTCAATAGTAGACTTTCTCATATTCAGCCAGTACTCAGGTAGCATTCTATATAATATCAACAAGAGCACCAGGAACCAGACAAAAAGCAGCCATAGCAAAGAGGAACAAAGAAAGTCATTATGCAAATCTGAAAACCGCTATGCAATAGACATTATGATACGGAAAACAAATCAAGCTATGTCCAACCGAACCTAATAAGCCACGCCAGCATGCGTGCGACCGACGGTATAGAATTTCTGGGACTGACTGGATCCCAAAGCAAGGGTATCGAAACGGTCAACACCCATATTCTCTAGGTTACTCCAACCGGACATGTAGAATCCGACGATAATGACGAGGTAAGTCAGGACGAGAATGGAGCCCTTGAAATAATTACTCTTTCCTTCACCGTAGACGTAGGAGAGGAGGAAAACGCATAGAATCACGGTGATCATATCCCATTGGGGGAAAATGAGGCTGGTAAACACGTTAGCGAAGAGGGTCTTACAAAATCGAGACATGGGTGAATACTCACTTGAATGAATACTTTTCGATATCGATGGTTTCAAGGGAGCTGGTAAACACAGCGCTGAAGAGGACCAGAGCGGGCACTTGTAACATGCAAACCTGCAGTGCGTACGCGGAACCAATTTCCATAGATAAGGCAATGTTACCATTCATCGCGAACGAGATGGCGTTCTAGAAGTAGGAGATCAGTAAAGGTCAAGGGCAGAGTTGAGGGTAGAAGACAATACCAAGAATTCAGTCGTGTTGGGCACCAGAGCAAAAAGAGTGATGCCAAGGAACTTTTCATCAATTTCCACGTTCTCCAATACCACATCGACAGTGTTAACTAGAATCTCGGCGATAATGGCGTAGAGAACCGTGGCTCCCAACAGAATGATGGAACTTTTCGCCTTGCTCCAGTTCGGGGCATCGTGGCCTCCCCCAGCTGCATGCGCATTAGGATCAACAATCAAAGCAGAAGCATCGGGCTCATCCGCAGCAGGCTTCGCCTGCTCTGCCATAGCCCGGCCAGCTTGACGTCCAGCAGAGTGATGACCAGGTGGCTTCCGATTGCGAGCAGCGTCTCGAGCTGCCACTGCAGCAGCTGTTGCCGCTACCTCGGTTACCTGACGAACTAAGCGTTCGTTGTCTTCACCAGTAAGGCCTCTTATCGCCTTTGGTACATGACAGCGGTCATTGTCGGCTGTTCGAGGGGGAACCAAATGAGGTGTATTGCCCTTGGTATCGACGGATGTTGAGCCGCCGCCGGCTGTTTGTTCACCCTGGGCCGAAGTATTGCCATCGTCTAGACCATAGTGCTTAAGTGATTGGCCTACAATGCGCTTGTACAGCTGGGATTCCCGAATAGAGTCCTTGTTGCCAGGGCCCGCGCCAGAAGCCTCAGCGATACCACCAGAGAAGAGCAGATGCCTCGGTTCATATGGGAAAGCATCGGTGGCAGCTGCTTGGGCGGCCTGCACTGTTTGAGCAGCCTGAGCGGCCTTTTTCTCTTCCATCTCGGTGGCCCAGATCAAAGCAGCATGGGTTCGAAGAGTGAACCAAAGACCAATGATATATGATAAAAAGAGCAAGAGAGCAGCAAACCATGCATAAGGCTGAACGGCCTTTTGGAAGAAAGAGTCCTGGACGGCCGAGGTTTGGGAGAAATAGCATTGACGACAGTCTCGATTCAGTGTAGACAGTGATCCAGCACACGCGTGGCAATTCAGTTCATGCTATATAGAGGTTTGCAGATTAGCAATGTATCCATCGATGAAAAGCACAGGCAATACTTACACTGCCGTACACTTGGTAGAAAAGCGTAGGGCCAAAGGCAGCAATGACAGCGAACAAGAGCATTGTCGAAGTCACACCGGCAGATTTGACATTAAACCGTTGTGTTTTGCGCTTGATAGCTCCAAAACACATGGAAAGGCCGGGCAAGAATAATACACCAGCAAAGATACTACCAATGATACTTCCCTCGACCAGTTGGCCCTTGCCTTCAGAAAGAGCCACACAGTAGAGGTAAACCTCCACGACAGTGGAGAAGAACGCATTGATCGCGGCACCTAGACCCATTGATGATTGAGCTGAAATCGAAGCAACTGCTTGTCCGATGAAATATGCCAGAGGGATGACAGAGAAGAGAGCCAGAGTGAAGATCAATCCCGGGTGCGTTAGCCAGGATTGAATGCCGAGGAATTCTCCCAGAACATAGTAATCAGCGATCACAAAGACGACAACGCTCAGCAAATTGATGAAAAAAATGTTCGTTCCATCAATGGTGTACTTCCAGTACCTGGTTCCGGCTGCTCGATATGTGCACAGAAGAATAGATGGCGACGAGGAGCCTGAACTAAGTCTCGCATGCGACGTGTCTGAGTGAAATGATAATGCGAGAGGATGACGGCGTAAGTGGCTCGCAAGAATAGTCGTGACTCGACCCATTGGAATCCAAAAGACAAGCAGCCAGCAGACGAGTGAGACCATGAGCAATAATGGCCCAACCAGGAAGTAGAAAAAAATGAAGAATACAACTCGTCCCGTATTCCACTCCCCACGACCAAAGAGACGGCGCTTGGAGTGAGGATACTGGCCCGAAAGTTGGCGTTCACCACGCTGTGTTCGACCAAGCAGACTGTCATGTTCACTGGCCGAATCAACACTATTTCGGCGACGACCAACGAGAGAACGGTCCCGATGAGGTCCGAAGAACAGTCGTCCATGTTCCAGATCACCGTTTTGCCATTGCTCATACTCGCTGATACTGCGTCCTTCACCCTCATCTTCCTCCGCATAATGTTCATCGCTTTCAAGCAGAACAAAGGAACCGAATGGGTAGAGCAGATATCGCGATAATCCGGAAAATACTCTCCCATATGCCACGGCACTGGAAGAGTAGGAGAAAAAGAAACAAGCAAGTGCGGCCAGTAGAGCGACCAGCGCAAGCCACCAGCCAAAAACAAGAGACCAAAGAATGTTGGTCATGAACAGTATAGGACTGACGCGACCTCCAGGGGATGAATGGATATCGCCTTCCGCCGTCTTCTCCACCGAACGACTCTTCTTGTACAGAGCAGGTTTCCATATCCTAATACCGAACGGATGGGTTTCATTGATAGCTTGCTGACGGTCCTTGAGGGTAAAACTCTCAGCGTCACTCGCATCATCATCATCTTCTTCGTCATCATCATCCACCTCGTCAGAATCGGGCGATTCTCCAACACTCCCATCATCGTCGTCCTCATCATCAGACTCCCGCAACGACGGAATTTCTATCGAGGCATCAAGTCCCGGATTCGGTAAACCAAAATCATCTACACCGATATTCTCCGATTCACCTCGCGCCAATGGACTTGGTCGGGCACTTGGTCGACGTCTCAGGGTGGAGCTTTGCGCACGCAAGGGACGGATTCGAGGAGAAGGTTGGGTGGTCGAGGCTTGGTGGGAAGCAATATCCTCTTCGACCTCGTTGACATCGTCATCGGTGGAAAATTCCTGACCCTTATGGGGAACTTGACGTTTGGACGACATGCGTCGAGTAACGGAGGGTTTTCTGGGCTTATCGGGAGCTGCTGAGGTAGGCGGGAATGGACGACTGGATCGGTCGTCCTGTTCGTCGAGGCGTGTTTCAGAAGTTGACTCGATGGGATATGCATCTAGGGACCCTGTGTTCCAGAAATAATTGGTCCTAGCGTTAACGGACATTTTTCTTTCTTTTTTGGGGGGGTTTTCTTTGTGAGGTTACACAGGGTTGTTCAAATGGGTAATCTCACCATATGTTCTGCGGGTCGAACCCGTTGGCCTTACAGGTGGTACTGATGAAGTCGATGCATTATCACCAGCCGAGGGACCCGAGGGACGAGATGACAAGGTGTCCGGGTTGGTGATGTTTCTCTTGTCCGCCATTTCTGAGGCGGATGGATCAGCCACAGGGCTGTCAACAGGCAACAGATAATATCCTCACGCCCGCGTAGATCGAGCTTGGTAATGGTAAGAAAAGAAAGGAAGACAACCCGATTACATTGCGGGGTACACCAGATTAAACCGAAGCAGAAAACCACCTCGAGGACTTCTCAGGTGAGAAGTGGAAGTGGAAGAATGGGAGCTGCGCAGGGTTCGCGTGGAGAGCTTCCCAGATGACCTTTCAACGGTTGCCAATCACGCTTGGCGGATGCCTGACGGTGGGTCGAATAGAGTCATGGAATATGCGATGGATCCATGGTTGACTGTATAGTTATATACTACAGTATGGAGTGCTACAATATAGAGTATGGATTGGAAAATTATGTCGCATTAATGAATATACTTGGCTGTCCTACAACTGCTGTGAAGTGAATCAGTCTGAGTTACGAAGAAACTTGGCGTTTATTGCGCTTGTTGAATTAAGACAAATTGATGATTGGTTTGCGACATTGCTGCCTCGGGGGATCAGCTCGAGAGGAACACAATCCTACAGCGGGGCTGGGATGGACTATATCATGAATGTCACTATACGGTGTTATAATCACCCATTCTATTGCATCAACCCTGGAATGAAAGAGTCGATGTTGATTTGACTGGAAGGATCGAAGAAGATCGATAGAATTGCTGACATAATATTGCGATTACTAAGGATGAGCCACTTTGCACTGCTTGCACATAATTAGTAGCCTTATCACTGAGGCCACCTAGTCATGTGCTTGCAGCTTCGAGCTGGTCCACAGCTGCTACCATCAACAGCGTCATCGTCATTCCATCATCCATCCTCTCGCCGTCCCTTTTTCACCTCAAACCCCTCAGTCTCGGACTACGACAGGAGGACCTGGACGCGCGTGTCTTCTGAATCCCATCATCGCTGTGAATTGTCCCGTCTCCATCCCATCCATTCGCCATGGCGTTGGACAACTACTACCGCAACAAGATTGAGGGCATGAAGCTCGAGATCATCCAAGGCCAGGCAGTTCTTCGTCGATTAGAAGCTCAACGCAATGACTATAACTCCCGAGTGCGTCTGCTTCGGGAAGAGCTTGGTTTGCTCCAGCAACCTGGCTCATACGTTGGCGAAGTCGTCAAGGTGATGAGCACCAAGAAGGTCTTGGTGAAGGTGCATCCGGAGGGCAAATACGGTATGTAGGATTTTGATCCGCTCAATTTCATCATTATTATTGGTCTCTTTCATTCTGACGCGCTTTTCATAGTGGTGGATATCGCCGACGGCGTGGACATTGGCAAGCTCACCGTGGGCAAACGAGTCGCCCTTCTATCCGATTCTTACAAGCTCGAGAAAATGCTACCATCCTCCGTCGACCCGTTGGTCTCACTGATGATGGTAGAGAAGGTGCCTGACAGTACATATGATATGATTGGTGGTTTAGACCAACAGATCAAGGAAATCAAGGAGGTGATCGAGCTCGGTCTCAAGCATCCCGAGCTGTTTGAGTCTCTGGGTATCGCACAGCCAAAGGGTGTCCTTCTGTACGGACCCCCCGGTACTGGTAAGACCTTGCTCGCTCGAGCAGTCGCCCACCACACCGATTGTCGATTCATTCGAGTTAGTGGCTCGGAACTGGTGCAGAAATATATTGGTGAAGGTAGTCGAATGGTGCGTGAGTTGTTCGTCATGGCCCGTGAACATGCTCCAAGTATCATCTTCATGGATGAAATCGACAGCATTGGTTCTAGCCGGATAGATTCGGCGGGTGGTGGAGATTCGGAAGTGCAACGGACAATGTTGGAGTTGCTCAACCAACTGGACGGATTCGAGCCGACCAAGAACATCAAGATTATTATGGCGACCAATCGACTAGATATCTTGGATCCTGCACTGCTGCGACCAGGGCGTATTGACCGCAAGATCGAATTCCCCCCTCCTTCGTAAGTGACCTTTTTTTACCATTCTTCTGATTACAACTTTACAGAGCAAATTCTAACTATAATGGCTTATAGTGTCGAAGCTCGTGCCGATATTCTACGTATCCACTCTCGATCGATGAACCTGACCCGTGGTATCAATTTGACCAAGATTGCGGAGAAGATGAACGGGTGTTCGGGAGCCGAATTGAAGGGCGTTTGCACAGAGGCCGGTATGTACGCGCTCCGTGAGCGTCGGGTGCATGTTACACAGGAAGACTTTGACCTGGCGACGGCCAAGATCTTGAATAAGCATGATGACAAGGAGGTGGCCGTGTCGAAGCTGTGGAAGTAGTGGCGGGAGAGTATGCATGTACTAGTATCAGTAGAGAGTACCCTAGGATCATATACGGAGTAGTACTTTGGCAACAATCAACCAGTACGGAGTACAATTGGAGTCTGGAGTCAGGCTCTAGATATGACCACATCTTTGACATAATTCAATCTACTCACTAATCGTAATACTGGACAGTAGTACATTATGTACTCCGTGTTGTATGGGGTATTCAACCGATTCGTGGGGTGATCACTCACCGACACCCAAGCGTGGCTAGTCTACTGCCGGGGTATTCTGGAGTAGTTATTCCGTGTATACTTGGTACATCTAGTACGGACTATTGTATAACGACAGTATGCACTCTACTCTATCTGTATGATTGTACAGCCTAATCTACATAATCATCCCTGATATGATCAACATACCACTCCGCTTGGCGGATCTCCCCAGCGTCAGCTATTTACTTGGCAACATTGGCATACCCTCAACAGTTCCGGAAGATCAAAAGAATTTTAGATCTACCGTACTGATAGCCCCTGTCTACTGTACTATTGGGCCACGATAGCGTGCATCTCGCCACTTCGGAGAAGAACAAAGTGGAGCAGTTCAGTCCCGCGTGACCGGCGGATCAGTGGGGCATTACAGTACAATACATTAAATACAGATGTACACTATAGTGTACAGAGTATACGATGTACCTTCAGGTACATCACCCCTTGCGAAAAGACAAGACATCTTCAAGGTATTCTTTAGTATTTAGTGTATGCCATCACTCTATAAGATACAGTGTATATCAATGTATCAAAGTACTCTCGATTGACCCACCGGAGCTTCTTTGTTTCTTCTTTTCTTTCGATTCTTTCTTTCTTTCTTTCTTCTCACCCCCCACTCCTACCCCAGACTGTACACTCCCGAGTATAAAGAAGAATATTATGTCCACAGATCTTTGGCTTTCTTTGATCTCTGCCATTGATCCAAGTCCTGACGCCATGCCTGCCCTCCTACAATCAACAATTCATCTGCTCGAGTCCGAGCTCATTAAAGCCCGTGCGGCTCTTGAAGAGATTCAACCCCATCCACCGCTTTTTGGCCTCACTGATGAAATCGCCGTCGGTGCTATGGAGGCTTACCGTCAGAATCTCATCGGTCGAGCCCCCGATTTCTATGGCTCCCGACGACTCACGCCCAAGGAATTGGGATTTGAGCCAATGGTGCGCGAGTTGAGCCCTCTGGAAATTACCCCAACGCCCATTGCCAGTGCTCAGACATACCAGACACGTCCTCGACGGGCACCACTCGAGGATATGTTATCGAATAGTCTGGTCCTCGATCAGATGGCCCCATATCTCTCCGTGCCCTCGATGATGGCCTTGGGAGCATCTTCACGACATCTTCATCATATGATCACCCAAACACCATACTTATTCCGACATCTAGATCTAACCCATTGCAAAGGCGCACAACTCAAAGGTCCAACACCCCAAGAAAATGATACCCAAACCGAGGATGAATTTTACTCGATGCCCTTACAGCGGATCTTCGCTAGTCTGGAGAGAAGCTCTATACTTCAAGACGTGCGCACTCTGGTTTTGGATGGTCTCTCTGTACCAGCAGACCTGGTCGCTGAAATTGTACTAAATGATCGATTCAACATCAACATACTCTCCATCCGCGAATGCAAGCATCTAAACGAGCGTAAATTGATGCAAACTATACAATACGCCGTTCGTCCAACCCGTCCCGAGGGAACCCCTCGCGTCAAAGCAATCTATCATTTCTCCCCCATGCGCTCGACCCCACGACCCGTTATTAGACGACGGCGGTATAGAGATTGGTGGAGTGACCGTCTGGGCAACTCTCGCAGTCCAAGCCAGACATCCTCTGCCACTTCATCCGATAACGAAGAAGAGGAATCGACGACAGTGACAGTGACCCCCAAACCGCAGCAAAACGAATGGTACAGTTCAACCGGCAAGCTCTTCAAGCACAGCCTGGAAGACGGTTGGGCACAAACAATCCAGAAATGCGAAGACATCATAGCATTTGATACAGTCCTTTGCCGAGGACCACGACATGATGTCAACATGTATGCGAAGGAAGACGAGTCAAATCCACCCCCAGACGCCCCCATGCTCGGGCCCGCAGTGGCGACTGTCGCCCTGGGCCCACGGGGCTGCGATGGATGCCATAGTTCCCCCGAAGGACCAGCAATCTGGGGCCAGAGTGCAGACGTTCAATTCCCGCTTCTGGGACCAACACCGATACACAAGTCGAGTGTTGTAGCTGCCAAGCGACCTGAATTAATCCCCGGAAAGCATCCGGTATTGATTGCGCGCTGTACAGATTGTCTCACAGACCGGTGGTGTCACCGATGCAACAAATGGTTTTGCGAGAATTGTTTACAGAATCCTCAGCACGTCAGGGCGAATTTATCTCCGCATCAAACTGCGGTTCGTCCACAGGGCTCGCATGTGGTATGTATTTGTATCACGACTTGGTACTGCACTGATACTGATTGTCCTGTTTCACAGCGATTGCAACGAGGTGTGAGTAAAGATTGCTGGGAGTGTGGACCAACTGTAAGCATTATTTTGCCTTAATCTTCCTCTTGGCTGTGTGACTGACCTCTCTAGTGTGCATCCTGTAAACGGGACTGCCAACGAACTTGCCAAAGCTGTTCAGGTGACTATTGTATTGAACACAACGAGGGCTGCTCAGCTACAATGGTAAGACAGAAGCCCTCAAAATCTCGATACACCTTGAGTGACCTATTCTAATGAATTAAAAAATAGTGTGACTGGTGTAACACAAGTGCTCGCCACCGAATGCGCAGCTTCCATTGAACAGTTGAATGTACTGGACTGATTTCTAAGCGAAGCGGGTTATTTGAAATTCCCTAAAATTCTCATTTTGGTTCTATTTTATTGACATGTAATTAATTCGTTTTCAAGAATAGATTCCCCTCTCATTAGCTAAATTTTGTTGTTTCTTTCTATGTATGCTTTTATTGTACTTTAATGGTTGGCGCGTAGAAAATTGATAATCGGCGGGGAGTCTTCTAGAACTTCCACCCATCTTTAAATTCACCTCCAACAATCAACTTTACGTACCATCCCCCTACCTGTTCAATCCAACAATCATGACAGAAAACAAAGATACAATAACCTGGTCTACCCAGTTAATCATAACACCACCCAAACAAGCTCCCAAATTACCGGGCGACAAAATCACCCTTCCACAATCCGCACTCGAACAGCTTCTCGCCGCCGCCCCGCTCCAACCCGTTTCCTCCAACGCAAATACACGCGTTCACACCAGTTCCTTCGACCCTTTCAATCCACATACCTTCGCCGCAGAATCAAGAGCACGGCAACAAATTGAAGAACGACAACAACAACTTCCTCACCCTCTAACATTTCGCATCGTCAACCCTCAAAATGGCCGATTCGTCCATGCGGGGATCCGAGAGTTCTCCGCACCAGAGAACGAAGTCGCACTAAGCAGTCTCCTCCGCGAATCTCTCGAAATATCCGAAGAAGACTTCGATACCCCTGAAAATGCCGCTCCGCAAGATGGACATTCCGATATGGAAATCGATGGGGTAGAAAGTCAAGCACAAACACCGGCGACGGGACCTAGGGTAACTGTTCACGCGAAACAATTACCAAAAGGAACATACGTGCGTCTTCGTCCTTTAGAGGCGGGGTATGATCCAGAAGACTGGAAAGCATTACTAGAACGCCATTTACGAGATAATTTTACTACATTAACCGTTGGTGAAATTCTAACGGTTCCCAGTTCACGCACTGAGTCCTTCCGCTTCCTGCTGGATAAAGTGTACCCGGAAGGCGAGGGGATCTGCATTGTTGACACGGATCTCGAGGTTGATATTGTGGCGTTATCGGAGGAACAGGCGCGGGAGACGTTACAGAAGCGATTGGAGCGAGCGGCACGGGCACCTGGGACTAGTGCAGGGAGTTCTGTTGGTGGAGTCCTTACAGCTGGAGAGAGTGTGCGGGCTCAGGTTCTGAAGGGAGAATATGTGGATTATGAATTGCGAGAGTGGGAGAGGAAGGAGACGTTTCGGATTGAACTTTCTTCGGAAGATGAGAGTTTGGAATTGTTTGTTAGTCCGTTAAGTGCTCGTCAACGAGGTCGGCCTCGAAGGGATATGCATGTTCTGGGAGATTTTTCGACGGAGACGTCTAAGTTGTTTGAGATTCGGCCGACGAATGTGGTTCTTGAAGGGGCGGAAGCTCTTTATATCTCTGTTTATGCGGGGAATGGAGACTCTGATTTGGAGGCATCTAGACAAGTCCCCGTGGAATACGACCTGCGAATCGTGGCTGGTGAAGCGGTTGATGGAAAGGGAATTCCAGAGGATGAGATACATGAAGCTGATGATGTACGGTGTCAGAATTGTCAACAATGGGTTCCACAGCGAACACTAGTTCTTCATGAGAACTTTTGTCTGCGCAATAATATCTTCTGTCCAAAATGTCAGAACGTTTTTCAGAAACGATCGCCAGAATGGCAGAATCACTGGCACTGTCCGCACGATTCATCCCACGGCACAGACGGATCCAGCAAATCCAACCATGACTCTATATTCCACACAACCCACGAATGTCCAGACTGCAATGCCAACTTCGAAGGTCTCCCAACACTGGCCTTACACCGCACAAACGAATGTCCCGACAAACTAATACTATGCCAATTCTGCCACCTGCTCGTACCGCAAAAAGGCGATTCAGACCCAGACCTACTAGACCCAGAAGTCTTAGTATCCGGTCTCACCCCGCACGAACTAGTAGACGGAGGCCGTACCACTGAATGCCATCTATGTGGCAAGATAATCCGACTTCGAGATATGAACACCCACCTCCGCCACCACGATTTACAGCGTGTATCTCGACCCGCGCCACGAACATGTCTGAATCAAAATTGCGGCCGCACCTTGACGAATACAGGGAACAAATCACTAGGTCTGTGCAATATCTGTTTCGGTCCTCTATACGTCGACACACATGATCCAGAAGGAAAAGCACTCCGTCGACGCATCGAACGTCGATATCTCTCTCAAATTATGAGTGGATGTGGGAAACCCTGGTGTCAGAACGAGTATTGCAAAAACGGGAAGCAAAAGCGAGACTCTGAATCTGCATCCGCAGCAATGAGTGTGGCGGAGATTATGAAAGTTACGAAACCGCTTGTTGAAGCGCTGAATGTTCAACCCGATGCAACTAATACCGCGCCGTTTTATTTCTGCACAGATGAAACGGGTCAACATCGTCGTAATCTAGCAGAAATGGTTCATGCGGAGAGTGTTGCGGGTGGTGAGAAAGTATATGATTTGGCATGGTGTATAGCAGGCGCTGAAGCAGGTGGAGGTGATCTTGAAAAGACACGAGAATGGCTTGCTAGATGGGCACCTGCTCAAGGTGAAACTGTGCAATAGAGGGGGAAACATTCTAGAATAGAGCTGATTTGTTACTCGAAGTGGAACTAGAACCACTATTGTGTTTCTGGAGTGAAGGTTTACAGGAGTTTTTTTTTTTTTCTACAACGCAATATGAACTATAAGATGTTAATGCATAATGATACTAAACAGGATGAATCGTCTAACTCATAATATTAATGCAAAGATCCGAAGTAACATAATAAGCTCAGCATGCACAGCTCATCCAGTTCATGCTTGTACAATATAACCAGCAAAACCTGACAGACGCTGATCACCCAGTACCACAATAAAACCAACTAGAATAAAACCCTCTAAGCAGCTCCGGTCTTAGCAGCCAAAGACCCCGTTCCCCTAGACGAAAAAATCCCCATAATCCCAAAAACAACATAAAACAACGCCAAAGGATAAGCAACAAGACCCCTCATCCCACTCATCCTCGCAACAGCACAAAACATCCCCGAAGAAGAATAAGTACACCACCCCACCGCCGCAGTCGTAAGCAAATACCCGAAAAGCGTATCCATCGGAATCAAAATCCCAATCAAAGCCGTCAAGACAAGTGGCAAGAAACAGTATCCCAATACACTAGCGGATCGGGGGAATGTCAGGGTCGCAGAGAAGTGACCCACGGCTCCACCGGACATAGAGGGTTTATGATGAGGATTGTAGTTTGGATCGGGCGCGTCGAGGGCAGGTGACATTAGACTGAGAATTAGATGTAATGCGACGGTGCCGAAGACAGCTACACCGTAGATATATCCGTAGAATACTTTTCCGGAAAGGAGCAGGAAAGTTCCGTAGAGAACGATGTAAAGGAGGGCACCGTAGAGATCGGAGTCATCCATTAAGTGATTATCGATTGAAGCGAATGGATTTAGAACGGTGAGGGTCTTTCATTATTGTTAGGTATATTCAAGTTGATGTTGACGGTTGCTTGAGGGGAAACAATAACTCACCTTAGTCCGAATATGTCCGAAATTCACCCCCAATTCTTCCAAAAGAGGTGGTTCCCCATCATACCCCTCAGTCCCAAACGCAGCTAACCATCCCGTCCTCAATCCACCTTGTTCCCCCATCCGTCCACTAACTCCAGCCGGAGACCCAAATCCGCCATAGCCCGGGTACGCCTGGGCGGAGGGATTAGGCGGGGCGCCGAAGCCTGCGGCTGCACCTGCTGGTGCGCCGTAGGATGCTTGTGAGGGGGTTGTGTGGCCTGAGACGGAGGAGTAGGTTGAGGGGAAGAATTGGAGGTTTTGGGCGGATTGGGGGGTGTAGCCCTGGGGTTGGTAGTATTGGGCCATTTCTGGCGAGCTCTGGAGTGGGGTTTTAGTTGGCGATGTGAGAGATGAGTTGAAATTTGGGTTGAGTGCGTGAGTATTTGTAAGAGGTGAGGGTTTGGATTTGTTTTGTCTGTGGGGATTGAGGAGGTTCGTGTTGTGGTTGGAATTGTTGGAGTTGAAGCTGAAGGTGGACAGGTGGTTCGTGGTGATTAGTCATGGGGTCCACCGTATAGAACGAACTGCGGAAATGCTGGAGAAATGTTGTTTACTCGAACGATTTGAACGATTTGCGAATGATATATGAGATAGCACCTATCTAGCTGTGAGCTCGTTTATTTATACATTCCATAAACTAGATATAAAAAGAGTAGATAGCTCTAATTTCCAGTGATACTTGTAGAAAGGGTATCGCAAAATATTCAGGGTTGAGTTGAAGTCGCAGAAACTTAAGTTGAAACTAGATATGCGCTAAATCTTGAATGATGTATTTATTATTGAGAGGTGGGTGAAGGTAAAGTTGATCTCGCTAAGCTCTAATCAGACATGTCTAAAGGAAATTGATACCAATTCCCAGCTGAAGGCCCTTGCGACCTTCCTCGCCCTTTCGCTGAACGAGAGGAAGAGAGAAGTTCAGTTCGAATCGGGCAACCGGATGGGCGTATACAATACCGAAGCCAGCGGCGATGCTGGGAAGGCCGCTTTGCAAGTCAGTAACAGTTGAGATGACTGCGTCCTGCACTTCGCTGCTGCTGCTAGGAATGGTCTTCTGCGAAGTTCGCAGTGGCAGCAATCGACCACCGTTCAGGAACAGTTGCAAGCGGAGGGGTTTCTCCACGCCGACACGAGGAAGAGGGAATAACAGGTTCGCACTGCCAGCAGCGTAGGCATCTCCACCCAGAGAATCGACTCCTTCGCGAGGACCCAGACCGCACAGGCGGAAGCCACGGACGTCGGTAGGTCCGCCCAGGAGGAAGCGGTCATTAATGCGAGAAAGCTGGGGACGAGAGCTCGAGTCGAGTCCAAGCGGGCACAGAAGGCCAGCGCGGAATCCAGTAGTGAGGCTCACGCCGCTGTCACCCTTGATAAAGGGGATGGGAATGGGAATCGCACTCTGAGTCTCGATCTCCGACTTCCAGAAAGACACATCGCCCTTCAACGGGCCCCAGCCAGCGACTTCATTGAAGATCTTGGCATAGTATCCGCGGGAAGGCATCATGGGGTTGTCCCGCTGGTCATTGACCCAGCTGTGGAAAATACTGCTCTTCACGCTGTCACCAGCGTCAGCACGAACAGTAGGAGAAGCACTTTCGCCAAGGCCGGTAATCTGTCTCCAGTAACCGTTATAGCCTAGCTCATGACGGTGTCCAGAGCGAGACAGCCATCGGAGCTTGCTCCATCCTCCCTTGAGGACCTCTTCATGACTAGCCCAGGACTTCTGCGTAGCGCTAGCAATTCCACCGATTTCAAGGCGGAAATCAGGGTCACAGAAAAGTGGTGTCTCGAATGCAGCCTGGTAGGCAGATCGCGTACGAGTTCCAAGCGAGGCGTTCAAGTTGAGAGTTTCCGCACCACCGAACAGATTGCGCCACAAAAGATTTCCATACGCGGAGCCCTCGGCATTTCCGAGATCAGTACCGGTCTTCAGCAGCACGCGGGACTTCTCCCGGACGGCCAGTAGAACATCGAGATTGCGCAGATCACCATTGTTGTTCGACTCGTCCAGGTGAACAGAGACGGGCTGGTGGAAGAGTTCTGGGCCGAGTTAGACTCATCGTCAACCCACAGTGCAATTCCTCGTAGAACCACTCACCAAATCTTCCAAGCTTGTCTGCCGTAGCCGATACTTCCCGCAGTGCCTCGGAAAGAGTGTATGGCCGGTTCTTGTTTTCACTCAAGAGGGGGTTGACAACTTTCTCGAGGAAGCTTCGGCGGGTGTTAGGGGCACCGAAGACCTGCACCGAGGATATAGTGCATGGGAGAGTCGAATTTTGGTCAAGCTATATCGAAGTTCAACGGGTTAGCCGGGGTTCGGGAAAAGCTCCGCAAGCTTCACTATAGTGAAGCAGCTCTCGCGGAGGAAGTGAAACACAATAAAAATACAATTAGACATACCAATTCACCCAGACGTGCTTGGGCCTTTTGCAGAATGGCCTGTGTTCGCTCATTCACGGCCTGTTGCTGCTCCTCCAGGACCTGCGGGTCTTTGCGCTGCTGCAAGCGCTCGAAGATCTACCGACAATTAGTGTTCAGGGACCAGATACGAAATCAAAAGTAATGCAAATCATGCATTCTCGTCACAAGAACAAGACATACATCATCATCTTCGGCCGACAATGAAGAGGACATGGTGACGACTGCAATTGACCCAACTCCGTTCCGCCCGCGAGTTTCGAGTCGCGTGAGTTGCCTGTGCACGTGACCTCGGGCGATAGTGGATTGTTGCGCTGCGCCGCTTTGAAACAACACACTCTTTTATTGCGACGAGGGTTCTTTGTGGTCTGTTGTTTCTCATCTCTTTTAAGGTCTCGCTTTCACTAGATTTCATTTCACTTGTTTCTCTCCGATCACAACTGCCTCAGACAACGATGGCAACTAAAGCGGCTTATAAACGGGTGAGTGGCTAAGACCAATTGATAATGATGATGATAGATCATGTCGTGCTAACGGTGTATATACTATGTACAGCTCACCCGCGAGTATCAAAATATTCAGAAGAATCCCCCACCATTTATTGTGGCACATCCGTCGGAAACCAACATCTTAGAGTATGTTTCTTCTTCTTGGACTTACTGGCAATTTTAACTGACACTTTGATTAGATGGCATTACACCCTGACCGGTCCTCCCGCTACTCCTTACGAGAATGGACAATATTGGGGCACTTTAGTTTTCCCACCAGAGTATCCTTTCGCTCCTCCCGCCATTCGCATGCACACACCTAGTGGTCGATTCCAACCCTCTACACGCTTGTGTCTCAGTATCTCCGACTTCCACCCCAAGTCCTTCAACCCCGCATGGGAGGTCTCTACTATTTTGATCGGGCTCCTTTCATTCATGACGAGTGAAGAGATGACTACTGGAAGTGTGAGTGCAACAACAGGAGAACGACAAGTACTCGCTGCTCGATCGCGGTGGTGGAACTCGACTGGCGGAGGCACGCATGTTAACGCCACGCCGGGTGTAGCCCGAACGACCAAGGGAATCAACAACGTCAAGGCAGGTGACGGGGGTTTAAAGTTCCGGACAGAATGGCCCGAATTAGACGAGGAGAATTGGACATGGATGAAAGAGCATCGAATCGATACTGCCACTGGTCAAATTCTGCCCGACCCTAATGCTCCGGTGAAGTGCTCTCCCGAGACTAGTGCCCTACGACGACGTCCCAATGGAAGTGCCCCGGGTTTCGGAGCAGTCATGGAAGGTGGCCATGTGGCACGGGAAGCCGGAGAAAGTTGGATGAAACGGAATCGGGTTTGGATCGGTTTGGCGGTGGTCTTTGGGTATGCGTTATTGTCACGACTTGTCAGTGACATGCAGGGGTAATTCTGATCACCTGCTTTCTTTTTTGCTATCTCTTTCTCTCCCTCTTTCTTATGTTCTTCTCCCGGATTCTCTCTTTGGTTGTTTTTTTCTCTTGTGTTTAGCGATTTGCGGCATCTCCGGGGCGCTGGGCATAATGAAGGGACATATATACTTCTTATTTTCTTTCTTTCCCAATGAGATTTGATAACTCTATTTCTGTCCAATTTTCCGCTATCCCGTGCTTTTCATGTATAAATCCGCGTAGGGCGTTACACCGGGTCATCACCGGATCAGCGAGGCGCCGTTGAATGAGGCTTGTGCTCGTCCCCCCGCAAACCCCCGCGACTCCTTTTCCTCTTCTAAATTCGCCCTTCCTTCTCCCCTCGCGAACGTATTTCCCATTTGATATTCTTCGTCAGCCTGGCCTTCGGGCCCACAATGGACCAGTTACGGCCTTTTTCGTTCGCTCTCAATTCCTCTACAGGTTCGTGCTGTATCAAAATATCTTTGGCCTTATTAATGGCCGTGCGCGGTGGGCGTTTACCTTTCTAGCCTTGACCCTCCTGTATATGTATTTAATATAGTTCCCAAGGTTGACGATCGTTTTGGTCCCTTTGCTCGAGGTGGGGTCAGAGGCGCATGTATCTTTCGATTCTCATTTGTTCCTTGGATTCCACTTTATTGCACATCTCCATTCCCCGCGTCCCACTAGACACTTGAGGCTGAACTATACTGAATCTCGCCATTAGATGCCACCCAACAAACAAATACAACGTTGTTAGATCGACCATCTTTTACCTTCATAGACCATGATGATGATCTAGCCTCAAAACGGATTAAAGATGTGAATGCTCGCAAGGCGATTCGGTCTCATGTTATGCGTGATGTCCGTCGACGGGAGAGACTCGCTGGAATGAAGCGAACTTCGCGGCGTGAAAATCGAGGTCAACCAAAAGAAACTAAAGATCAAGACAATGTGCTTGAAAGCTCTAAAGATAGCAAGCAATTGGTGCTTAGGAGGCCATCCGGATCCGGTGATCCATCTTCTATCCTCGAAGCAGAGCTGCAGAGAGGGTTTGTTAGGAAATATCACCGAGGTCATCCTATCAGGTGCACTGCAACTTCCCCATCATCATATCATTTGAATCCAAATCCACGAACCTTGCCTACATCGTGGTTCTTCGATCCTTTCTGCTCACTACCAGGAGCTAATGAGCTACCAAACATGGTTGCACATTTGGTATACTACTGTAAGGTTTATACCACCAAGACTGTCCGGTAAACACAAATTAACGAAAGATATGTACAATGTAGGGAAATCCGTCTTTGTCCCTGTGACTTTTCCGAATGAGCTGAAGTACCAAGGTACAAACGAAGTCGACTTGCTGGTCCGATCCTCCTTCTCGGATCCGGGGAGTTTCTTTGGTCTCATGAGTATGTGTGCTGCGCATAGAGCAGCACTAGCCGTCGATCATTTAGATGTCGAATATGACCCACATCGAACAGGCAATGGAGCAAATGGCAGAGACCTTGACTATTGTATCATGAAGGCAAAATGCATTCGAGAAATGAATGTCAAAGTTCGTGATCCTAAACAGGCATTGAGTGACGAGGCATTTGATACGATTGTGAATCTTTTAACTGGCTCGGTAAGATTCTGATATATCCCTGGGATCTGCAGATTATACTTCGGAGACTAATTCTTCAATCCCGGGTTCTTGAGTAGTTGATTGCTGGGTTATTCGATGAAGCCCGAATCCATTTGACCGGTCTTAAACGTATGGTAGAACTGCGTGGTGGAATTACAGACGAAAGCATTCGCTCCGCTTCAATGTTGACAGCCATCATAACGTATGTATATAACATGATACCCTATCTATGAATAGCTGGAAATAGTGTGCTAATTAAGATACAGCGCCGATGTGAAAGCTGCCTCCGGTTTGCTTGTCAAGCCTGTTTTCCCACTGACTTGGGACGCACAGCCAATCCCCAAGGAGATACAACGACGAATCAGACCACCTCCTTCTTCCTCTTTACACCAACTAGGCTCAGGATTTTCCACCAACACTCTTCTCAGTCCGCCATTGATTAGAATTTTGAATGTCATTCGAGACGTCATCTTCTACGGCATTGCCAGCACCTTACCATCCACAATCGAACCTTCAGACCACCATTTCTTTCGAATACTCAATTGCGAATCCGAGCATCAACTCCTTAGCTATGTATTCATCGATAGAACTAAGGACTCTGATCCCAAGATACAAGAAAAATATACACACCCCATCGAAACAGTCACACGGGTAGCGGCAATCTGTTTCTTAAATAATTTCCTCATTGTCTCGCCCTCTTCATCTGGTCTCGGTCGAGCCCTAACGAAGCATCTCATGAAGACCGTCAGCAATTGCAAGATATCAAGTCTTCAACAGCTATCGAAAGAAAACCTTGGTCTCTTTGCTTGGGCGTTGTTCGTCGGGGCTAGGGGGTCAGTTGGCCAGGCTGAGCGGCCATGGTTTGTGAAACGACTAGCCCGTGTTGCAATGATTTGTGAGTGGCATAGCTGGGAGCAAGTGTCGAAGGTTCTGGCGGGTTACTTTTATGTTCCCGTATCCCATAATGAAGTGTGGAAATCTGTTTGGGAGGAGGCTGCTTTAGAATATGTGATATCAAGGGACGGAGTGTAAGCTTGAAGTTGTATTGAAGTAGTAAGCTCATTAGTATGATGAGATGTTTCAATCTATTCGAACACCTGTGGAACTTAATCATCGATATTGACTCTAGTACGAACTACCTATTCAAAGAAGCAAGTCTCACAGTATGTACGGAGTATGGGGAGCATGGATTTCGATCTTGTCATCTTCCAATAGTACCTACATTATTACAGTCCCTATTGAAATCGGCTTGACCACTCCACACCTTACCACTATAACGTATACAATATACTCCGTACATCCAACTATCTGAGATCATCGATACATATCATCTGATGTGTACGGAAACGTCCTATGTACTCGTCGATTATTACCTGTCCGGGAACATGAGAGTTGCCGAGCAATTGCTCAACATACCGTGCGATTGGTGAATCTATGTCCATCAAAGGCCCATGAGCCGATGTTCATCGACGCTAGTCAGGTTTCTTTGCTCTTGGTAAAAAATCGTGTATGGGGATGAGCGAGGTCGTATACACATTCGATGTATTCCGTCCACGTAGACATGATAGCGAAATTAATATTGAAACTGAGCGCAATGGTAATTCTGCAAGCACACATCGGTTGCAGATTCACAGTTTGCGAAGCCAAACAATAAAGAGCATTGCTACTGTTGTATCTCTTTCATCCTCAGTTGAGGTGGAATATATCTTGTAGCCAGGCTCTATGTACATTGCGGGATGCAGTTGCGCACACTCTCAGCTACATCCATACAAGCCACTGAGTAAATGGAGCTCGGGTCTTGTTTGATGTCGCATCGACTGACGTGTCGTGCCGTCAGTAAATCTCGCTCGAGGCGAACTCCACAATCCCCGTAAAAGCCCTTCGTGGATAAATACCGAGCATACTGCCCAAGTTTATGCCATATCAAACGACGAAGAACACAAAACTAAAGAACCAATTGAAGACACAGAAGAAACCTACAACCTTGTCAAACAGTACAAGCTCCTTCTGTCTCCTCATATCTCTCTGGTCTTTACTAATTCCTACTATTTTGTATCTCTAGAGATGCCGAACAACAAAGCCCCCGGTTACATGAGGAGTGATGGCAACGGAAGTTTCTCTTCACAATTCATACTGCCAAATGGTGAAGTCAAAACATTCAACGGCAGATTCTCATCGGCTGTTCCTGCATTTACTGCCACAGCTTCCATGGTTGAATACGACGACAGCGATGACCTTGGCGGCGAATGTCAAATTGGAGATGGTGCGACTGTTGGTTCCTCTACAGTGAACTTGACCCTAATGGAGGGCAACGGTTCTATCCAAATCACAGGCAACGTCAATCCATTTCTAGATAAACTATACGCTGCCTACGGAGCTGGCATATGGTCCAGTCAGTAAGGGCATGTCGTTGGTAGTCCTTTGAGTTATATCTTTATGTCATGAGCGAGAAGTTTTCGTTATTCAATAATGCAAATTCAGAAACTTCTCTCAGGACTCTTTGAAATTATCAAAAAAAAACCTCTAGGAATTTTCGTAGCCCCTGAATTCTGACCGTGTGGCACTGCTGATATGGCAAACCTCAGTATTGAAGCCAGATTTAAGATAGCTATAATGGTCTATAAATATAGTTTTGACCCAACTTCCTGGACTACTAGTCCGTGCAGTACATGGAAGCAAGAACGTGGAACAAAATGATTAAGATCTTGGTATAATAAATGTACGAACTGGCGTCGAGTGTAGCCTTTTTGCGCGTTCGATCTACCATCCTTTGGCGTTGCGGTGTAAACCCAGTATCCCCCTCTTGAATGAAATAACATGCCAATTCTCTATTAGATTAATTTCTATATAATATGTGCAGGCTTGTGATCTAACAATCAACTTGAATATATGCACTCTGTTCCACATTCACTCAATCGCGCTCAAGCCGCGTCTCGGTCTTCTGGCGACAAACTCTCTCCTGTGCATACGCCCGATATCGATCCAAAAGATCAGTCGAGTCCAAACCCTCCACTCCCTGGCGCGATGAATAGTGCGAAACAAGACCTTTCCCATCGATGGTAACATTTGGACGAGATCCGCCAGCTTTGACCCACTCATCATAGATCATCTCACTAGACTTGTGTCCGAATATCTCGCGAAGAGCTTGAACATCTTTTCCCCAGAAACAGCCAAAGTTCATCGTAATAGGCTCAGTAGGATTAACCCACAACGGAAACTTATACCTCCTCAACTGATCCAGTTCAAGATGGTGCAGGAAGGAATAATGCTGCTGCGCACCAACTGTCCAGTCTTGCATGCTCGGTCCAGTCTCCGTATACACTGATCCAGCAATGGGGTCTCGATCCGTTCTCGATTCGTGAGGTAATAACCATCTATGACCTTCAAAGGGGGACTTAAAGCCCTTTTGGACCTTAAAATCCTCTGGGCCTTCCCACGATGGTAGACTCGATGCTCGCCAGTCATGTTCTAGCTGCGACTTTGATCGAGATGGTTGTTCGGTGTGCTGTAGTTCGGGGAGGTAGGGGAGAGCAACGCCCGGATGACTGTGTAGCGAAGCAAGAGCTCCTTCATTGACAACGTTTGCAGATACCATGAGAGTGTCTGGGTTATCGAGTTTTGTCTTTACCATGGTAGGAATGGTATGATCTTCCAGAAAAACGACGTCCCCGTCGATGCGAATATAGAGGACATCTTCCTGGTGGAATTTCCATTCCATGTCCCTCCCAGCTGGTGAAGTGGCATACTCGGATGTTTCCTCGACGAGAGAGTTCAGCCATTTCAGGCTGGTCTGGTCGTTTGTTTGGGGGATAAATACGACTTGGTCGAGGAATCCGTGGTTATGGCGTAGATTTTTCTAAATGAAGATTGTTTAGTATATGCCCCATTTGGTATAAATAAATACTAGCAATAGATGACTACTAGTAGGGAATTTTCTGTTTACTCACCTGGAGATAGCAATCCAAAATAGATGTGTGCTCGTGGTTATTAAAGGGAACCAGAGCAACTATCTTCAATCCACTCGGCTTAGGAAAATGACCCGAACCCCGCGAAAAAGCATAGAATGGCGAAGCATTCTTACTGAATAACAGCCCCGTCGGATCCACAGGTAAAAGCGATGGATCAAAGTACCCTACAACAGTCGTGATGAGGGCCAAGTATCCCAAGATACTCCAAGAAAGCACAAATACCCAATCGCGCCAGGAAGAAGATCGTCTTCTATCCAGTCTGGACTCGATATCGTGCAATTCCGAAGGCTGACCCATGGTGAAATATCTGAACACGGGCACAAAGTCGAGCTCGAACTCTCAGATAAGCTTTGAGAAATTGAAGAAGGAAAATTCCATCGTAGATGGTGGGGGTATATTGATCTCATTTATTGCAGGGTTGGGGGTTGTATCTTGTTGCATTGGTCAATGAACTCTTTGTTCTGAAAACGGTGGGTTAGTGATAGTGCGAGATTTGTTCGAAGATTATCTCTATGTTTAATTTCGAGTTTGGATTGGCTTTGGATGATCTTTCTTGATTGAACCGGAACTGGTTAAGTGTAGGAGGGAAACGGACAAAGGATGATCGAGGAATGTGCCCTGGAATGTGGAGATATTCTAGAGATTACTGGATTCGGATGTGAGGAAATTCAACCTGTGCTTGTGAATGGAGTATGCCATTCTATTCTATGATTAATGTTATAGGTTCCATGTTTATATTGCATATAGAATTTTATGCCTGGCAATCGACTGCCCAGATGGTTTTGGTAGTATAGTAGTTCATGGTGTATAGTTCGGACATTTGGTTGCTACTCATACTCTAGCCCACAAACCCGTAGATTGCGGAGTAAATGGGATCACTATCCATTTGAGTATTCATTTTCTACATATTCTATTCATTTGAATTGTATTTACCATCTCATTCACCCTTTGACTGCATTTCCAAGTTTTGTTTCAACCTCGGCCAACTTGTTTACAATGACGTCGTAGCACGTGCCGCTTATCGGGTTATCGCGCTTCTTCATTTGGACTCGCCTTGTCCACCTCCTCCTCCATGAAACAATCTTGAAGACCATGAGGACGGTCCTCATCCGCCGATTCTGTCTCAAACGCGGACTACCGCGAGTTCCGCGACAATACTTCTCCACATCATGGCGACAACCCTTCCAACATACCCCGAAACGGGGACCGAAACGGGGACCGATTATCGGCGGAGTGGTCATGGCTGCTCTCGCGCCCAGCGCATTTCTCAAATTAGCGGAGGACTCGGATGATGGGGAAATGACTGGGGAGATGCAAATGCTTGAGGCATCGCGTGAGGAAATTAGAAAATCTGTCCCAGCTGATGCGCGGGGTTTATCGAAGATCTGTCAAACTGTCTGGGTCTTGTGGTACCGGTATATCTATGATCCCATCGCGACGGGCTTTCGGTTTCTTCACCTAGCAGTTATTTTTGTACCAGTTGTTGTCACTGTGCCGGCCATATGGATGGGACGAAAGGTTGCGAATCGAAATGATGCGCGGACCGGGACATTATGGTGGTATCGTTTCCTGGTTAAAGCTATGGAGCGTGCCGGGCCAGCTTTTATCAAGGTATGTTTCTTTCCACCGGTAAAGTTGAAGAGTTTGTATTAATGTTTCGTCACAGTTGGGCCAATGGGCCGCTTCACGTACCGATATCTTCCCCCCTGAGATGTGTACCGTCATGTCCTCACTACACTCAAATGCACCGGCTCATTCTCTGCACGCTACAAAGACAACTATCCGCAAGGCATTCAACGGTTTACCATTCGAGGATATCTTTGAAGAATTTCAAGAAGAGCCTCTCGGAGTCGGTGCTATAGCCCAGGTTTACAAAGCAAGACTCAAACCAAGCTTAGCCTCCAGCAACCAGGAACTAGGAAACGGTCCAAGCACACTTGGAGAGAAGGTTCAGAAGAACATCAATGTGCTAGTAAAGAGCTCACCTCAGCGGGTGCCTTCGTCATATGTTGCCATCAAGGTACTACATCCACGAGTCGAAAAGATGATCCATCGAGACTTGAGGATAATGGGCTTTTTCGCATCTTTAATCAACATGATCCCTACCATGAACTGGCTCTCATTTCCAGACGAGGTTCAACAGTTCGGCGAAATGATGAAACTCCAATTAGATCTTCGCATCGAAGCCTCAAACCTGGTCATGTTCCGCGATAAATTCAAGAGTCGAACAACAGCCTGGTTTCCATACCCATACATGGATTACACGACTCGTGAGGTTTTGGTTGAAGAATTCGCTCAGGGTATCCCATTAGCTACTTTCCTCGAGACCGGAGGTGGTGTTTACCAACATGAAATTGCAAATGAAGGCCTCGATGCTTTCTTGCACATGCTCTTGATCGACAATTTCGTTCATGCAGACCTTCACCCTGGAAATATCATGGTCCGCTTTTATCAGCCTAGCGAGCTTGATTTATCCCTCCGCAAGGAATCACGGGCACTCGACGCTCCCACTCGAGCCGAAGTTGACGTGACAGAAGCCGTTCTAGCTCGATTACGTCCGCATATTGGGAATAGCGAGACTTGGGAATCTGCTCTAGCCCAACTTAATAATGAAGGTTATCGGCCGCAACTCATTTTCATCGACACGGGCTTGGTTACTCAGTTAAATGATGCGAATCGACGGAATTTCCTGGATCTTTTCCGCGCAATTGCCGAATTTGACGGTTACCGTGCAGGCCAGTTGATGGTTGAACGATGCCGTACACCAGAACAAGTCATTGATCCAGAGATATTTGCTTTGAAAATGCAACACCTCGTGCTCAGCATTAAGTCTCGAACCTTTGCACTGGGAAATATCAAGATCGGAGACGTTCTCAGTGAGGTATTAACTATGGTGCGCAGTCATCATGTACGCTTTGAAGGGGATTTCGTCAATGTTGTCATCTCTTGTCTCCTTCTCGAAGGCATTGGACGAAGTCTCAATCCTGATTTAGATCTTTTCAAGAGGTAAGTCATGTTTCGATCGAAGGAGTATCATTTCCAATCCATGTTCTAACAACATCCCCAGTTCTCTCCCTATTCTTCGACAGTTGGGCTCTGGCTCCACGTTTTTGTCCACTGTACGCTCTGGTGATACCTCGATGCTTCGGGTTTGGGTTGGTCTAGAAGCTCGTGGGCTGCTGCAGGCCAGCATAGAGAGTGTGGAGCATTGTGTCAAATATGATCAGCTCTCGCCAAACATTTAAACATAGATTTCTTTCAAGATTCTATTACAATTCTGTACTATACTCATTGCCTCATACGATAATTCAAATGACACGAAACGTTGCCAAGGTTTATCTAGAGTATTTTATTCAAAGCAAGTACATAAACTAACAGCGTTGTACAAATGGCCCTCGGTGTATAAATGAACGTTTAGTACTCAACCCATCCCACTAACAATAGCGCTAGTATGCGTTCAACTAGATTCTCAAACAATTCAAGAAAAGATTCTATTACATCAAGCTCATACGAGAAAGCACTTGTAATATTATCATCCGGGGCACATAATGGAAATGCAATACAAATAAGAAAGTATATGATAACACAGGGTGTAGGAAAGAAAATAAAACCAAAAATCAATCATAACCACAAAACGCCCATGCCATGTCTATAGATGTACAGTGTGGAGGGGGGAAGTATCACTTAAACTCATGCTTGAGTGTTTTAAGGGTGGCCATGACCATGACCAGGATCTCTCACAACACCCCCGCTGGCTCTCCACCAAACATCACCTCCCCATCTCATCAACCGTTCAACGGCAGCTGTGGGTGAGTCCAGCGCGGGACGGATATCAAGGTAGAAGACAGGTTCACCGGTAGGTTCGGGGGGACCGGAGTAGTAATCGATCACGTAACGAACCTCCTTTGAACCATTCGGAGTCTGACGCTGCACGAACCAGTCATGACGATCAAAAGGAGGGTTTGTTCTGTGAAAAGAAAAAAAAGATCCCGTTAGAAAATTCGTTATTCAAGAGAAGCAAATGGTGTTGATCTACTCACTCAAACTTAGACGGGTACGCCCAGCCCAGAGCCTGGAAAATCTGAGCCTTAGGACTCAACTCCTTAGGTCGACCCTGGAAACGAATGAGACGGGGCTCAGTAGCCTCGTCCACTCGACCCATGAGTTCCTCCTTCATAAGTTCGAATCCAAGATTCTCCTCACCACGACGACACTTCTCCCATCCAGATCCAAGACCCTTAGCAAAAGTTCGTTCCCACCCCACAATCTCATTCCAAGCACCCTCATTCAAGAAATTGTGTACAGCAACCATAGACTCAACCGCATCTTGTGGCGTATCAGTATGACCCTTGCGCAGCATCGCGTTATACATCTGCTGCGGAGAAGGATACTCCCAATTTCCCTCTGAATCACCACGAGGAATAGATGACACTTCACGATCAACGCCAAGGTCAACGGTCTGATTAGGTGCGCGCTCTTGCGAAATCGAGGCGAACATGTAGTTTAGCGGGTTGAGCTTGGATAAGGTGGAGGATTTCTGCGGCGCGGTTGGTTGCGGAGGTTCCGGGTTTGATGATTTCGGCGCGACGTAGAATGGAGAGTCGGTCGATTTCATCGGACAGTTGCTAGGCAATTCTGTCTTATCGGGGGTAGCGGCGGGCACTGAGGGTGTTGAATTTGAGTCGTGCATCGGGCAACCGGGCTGTTTGATAAGGGTCAGTTAGAGGATATTTGGATATTTGGGTACCCTTGGATAGTCATACAGGAATAGCAGCCCCGGGGTTAGTGGGATGCGGGGCCACAGGGGCCTTTGGCTGCGAGTCTGCCCAAAACCAACCCATTTTGAAGTGTAAAAGTCGAGTTGTCGATGTAGCAAGAGTAGATTTGCCTGCGCGCGATAAAAGATCGGGAGAAATTTATGATGACATAAGCGGGATTACGTGAGCATGGATCAGCCATTCAGGACTGAAGTATATCCAATTGGTGATTGTAGCATCAAGGAGGGTGATGGGATGTTAGTTGGCCACGGGATGCTGATCACATCTTCATCGTCATTATATTTACTTCATATATCTCTACATGATCATGACTTTTCTTGGTCGCTTGTCAAGTTGTGTCCGGCGTGATTCTTCACAAGATCTCCCAATGTTTCCCGGTATCCGATGGGAAGCAGATCAGACTATATATTTCTTAGTAATTACCCCAGATGATTGAAGGGTTCTTTGCTTCGAATAGGAGATAGCAAAATCACTCACCTCGCTCTTCAAAAGCGCTTGTACCAAAACAAGAGCATTATCATGATCTTTCTGTAATTGCGGCTGGGCCGTCTCGACGCCCTCATCCGAGCTTGAAGGCTCACAAGCCATGGTCTTCTTCAGCACATCCATCACATCATCATTGCTGAGACACTCGACTACAGCTGCACAGCCTGGCCCGGTGGTGGCCATGAGGGCTAGTGCAAACCATCCCTCACTTCGAACGACGGGCCATTGCGTCTGGGTAATCATAGCCCCAATGGGGTGAGCGACACCTTCATGCAGTTTGAAAAGCGTTTCCAGCAATGAGGCTGCCTCGGTATCCCCTTCTCGCGCCTTGGGGCATGTAGTGCGGCAAATAGAGGCAATAGTGCGCCCAATCTCTGTTTTGATCGGTGATGAGTCCGTCTTTTCAAAAAGTGACAGCAACAAGGAGAGGTATGTTCGTTGGTGAGCTGGGGAATCAGGGTCTTGAGAGAGAGGCGTCAGTAGGCGGGAGATGTTGTCCATAGACGAGATAATGACTTGGCGGGCAATAGTCGCAGCCGAAAACTGAACCTGGGGAACAGAGTCAAATGCCCACAGACGTGAAACCGCAGGGATAATACCCGCTTGTGCCAGGCTTAGACGATTTTCACCCGCAATGGCCAGGTTCTTGAGGAAACCAAGTACGGAGTGAAGGACTGCACCACGTGCGGTGCTCTTTAACACGAAGATCAACTCTTCGTGAATTTTGAGGTTATTCACCATGGTTTGACAAACCTCGTCAGAACGGGCCAAATTGCCCAACATAACGCATGCACAGATCTGCAGCTGATCTTCACCTGATATGACCCAAGACTTGAGAGTCTTTGAGAGTTCCGAATCAAGGGGATAGTGCTCTGCAAATAACGGTGAAGCAGAGACCTCGGCCAGAGCCACGTTGAGTTTCAGGCGTAATTCGCCCAGGTTCTGTACGTCTTCTTTCGCAGAAAGACCCTTCTCAATAGAGAATGACCATTGTAGGACGGACAGGGTCTTTTCCACCAATTTGTTGACTATGCATGCATTTTGGAATCGCTCCTTATCTAAATAGGCAGATAAAGAAGTGACTAAAGACGAGTAGTGCTCGAGAATAATGTCTTCGTTGAGGGCAAGCTCCATGATGAGCAATATGATGCCATCGGGAGACCTTTCTACCCCGGTGGCTGTTTCGTTTTGAGGTTAGATCAAAGTCACGCCAAAGATAAAGAGAATACATACCTTGTTCTGAGGCGAGCTCGACCAGGTCATATGAAAAGCTAAGCAAAGCTTCATTGTCTGAAATGGTCCCATCATTCAACAAGCTCAAGATAATATACGCGGCCCTATTTTCGGCCATCTGAGAATGCGCAGGCTCTGGTCTTGTCAGTTGATTGAACACTTTGAATTGACAAAGGAGGTATGTGCTCACCATAGTCCATGCAAATGTTGTAAATCACGGGTATAGCCACCTGAATGAGATCTGGGTTCAGGAAATGACGAGTTATAGCAAGTGTATAATTATCCTTGACTACTATTTCTCTATTCTCGTCTAGGGGAGCGTTAGTTATGGCTGAAGACCACTCAGTAAAAATTTTGGCCGAGAAGCATACCTGTATCAGCACAAGAGTTGCCAATCAGACGCAAAGAATGGAGCAATAAACTAGTCTCGACTTGTTCTTTCGAGGAAATGACATCCAGAAAGAACTTTAAGATTCCAGACTGCCCAATTGGAATTCGCCATGATGCTGGATATGGTCAGTGGACTGATTCTTTACCTGGGCATTATTGCCATAAAATCCGGGGAAACTCACGATCACGACTGCCATTAGCCAAAGCCTCAGCAGCCTGACTTAGAAGCCCCGAATTAGCAGCCCACAGCTTGTGCAGAATGATAATTACTTTTTGCAAAGGGCTGACATCTCGCTGACCACGGCGAGCATCCTCATCTGCCTGTTCCAGGGATGAATGGAGCTCTTTCAGATCGAAGCTTTGGGATGATTCGTCTGAGCCGTGGAAATTGTCTAGGATGTTCTTTAAAGCACGAAACATATTTTCTTGCTCTTCTTGTGCGAGAGTATCCGAGCTTCGTGAAGGCAAAGAATTGGACGATTCTGGCAAATCTGCAAGAGTCTGTTCAATGGATGGTAGTTCAAGAGCTGCAGGCGCATATGATGGTACTGCTGATTCACCACCATCTTTGCCCGCTGTCGCAGCAATAGATATATCCGTGCAAGCCATAATGAATTGCTTCTGTAGCCAGGCTACCGACCGTGTGCCTGGAAGTGGTGGAGGCTCGGTTCCCGACTGGGATAGACTGTGGAGGGGGAGGATCAGCCAGGGTCCACTCGAATGCGAAGGAAGCGAAGTCAGTCCGATGTAGTTGGAGAGTTGCCTAGGCAGTCAGGCATCAGTCAATAACAATAACAATATTGTAGTATATTGAAATAATTCGAGATATGCATATGGTATATATGATACAGAATTAGCTGTTATCATAAATCATATAATCATCATCCTGTTTAATAATGAATAATACCTACGTACGCTGTAACAATTCATCTTGTATACCTCAAGTAGCTTATTTACTACGCTGACTGCTTCCGCCCGCAGCTCCGCCTTCTTCAAACTTGGCCTCTCCACCAACTCCTCCACATCCGACTCTCCTTTATATCACCGTGGTCAATTGAATCTAGATTTGGATTTGGATCTGTGATCTATTTCTTTTCTTTCACTTCTTTATTTCTTCTGTCATTTTTAGTGTTTTCGACCAACCTCTGCCGCCATGACACGCGCTCAGCAAACCGTCTCCGTCCTCCTCCTTGTCTCCTCTGTATGTCAGCCTAGCTCGACTCATCGCAATGAGAACAAAAGAAAGTCATCGTGAAAGCGACATATTTAACATACTCCAGATCTACCTCGCTCTCTACCTTGGTCTCGTCCCCCTGAACGAGACTTTCCAGTCTGAAGTCATCCCCGTGGTACGTTTGCGATTATCGCAGATTCGCGCCCTGCATATATCGACACAGAGAACTAACGATATGGTCATTTCTCACTAGCTTCCATTTTACGCGGTCATTGCTTTCGGCTGCTACCTCCTCGGCCGCCTAGGTGTCGCGATCTTCACTTTCAACGACGTCCCCGAGGCACACGCCGAGCTGCAGAAGGAGATTGAACAGGCCAAGGTTGAGCTGCGTCAGGGCAAGGTTGATGTCGACTAAATGCGCAAGCAAACAACAGACCAGCAAATGCGGATATAATATGGACCTCTGTGTAACAGAAGGTGAACTTGCCTAGTCGGCAGCCAAGCCCTCAAAACAGGATACTCTTTAATTGCGATTTGTTCCATCAATATACTTCTACTTGATACCCTTTGACAATTAATTTGTGGCGAGTGGGAATACCCCCAAGACTATATGGCCAGACATATGGCCATAGTAGAAATATGATCTATTGCAGGGCCCAGTAATAATAGCAAGTAACTTTTCTAACTTCGTAAAGGATATCGTAAATTTAAATAAGCCCGGACCATCTATCAGTACCGAGAGAAAGAGTTGGAAAGTCCAAAACAAGGACTTCCCCAAGAAAATTGACCAATAGGATCAAGGCGCCGCAGAATGAAATGCAGGTCGACTATGCAAGGTAGAGAAGGCTTTTAGATGATAGGGTTCTCCTTGGCGAGAGCGTCATGCTCCTCAATATCCCTGGAAAGTATTAGTATTGAATAAGTTCGTCCCCTCGACAACTCCAAAATAGAATACGTACTTGGCCTCCCAAGGATAGCAAATCCAAACATCATCCGTAGTGACGGAAGCGTGATAACGACCACCCTCCATCATATCGGCGGGCAGAACACCCTTCTTGGGCTTGTTCTTGTTGTGCAGGACGAAGACGAAGAAGTTAGTCTTCTCGCCCTCACGACCAAGCTGCTTCTGCGCCAGCTCGACATCCTTCTCCAGTTCACGGACAGCGTATTCCAAGGTGGTACGGGTGTCATCGACCTCGTCGACAATCAGAATGTTCTTGCCGATCAGGTTGGCCATCTCGAGGGAGCTCATGTCCAACCACTGAGTACGGGTGACCTTGGTACCGGGGACTTCCTCGGCATCACCGCGGCCGAGGTCCTCGTACAGCGAGAGACCGATGGCCTGGATGGGAATGTTGGGGTCACCGGGGCGCTTAAGGAAAGACCTGCAAGAGACGAGAAGAAAAAAAAAAGTCAGTTTTGTGCTCTGGTTTTCGTGCGCAAACAGAAATAAAGTCAGTTGTATGCGAACTCACCGGAGGATACGAGCAGGAACGTAACCACCGCCGCCAATGGCGATCATAAGGTGAGGGTGAAAATCCTTGAGGATGGCATCGGCCGACTTTTGGCACAGCTGGTGCACCTGGAAGTTGCCGTTAGTATTTGAATAGACTACGTATTTTTCGTCCAATCTATATCATTTCAAGCATGATAGTCATACAGACTGCCCCCAGTTTTGAGGCGCATAGATTGATGCACGAGGACAATCACAAGGTCGTACATACCTGGTTATAGGTGACATAGAACTTTTGCGGCATTTTGACGGAAGAAAAAGAAACCAAGCAGGGATCCTATCGAGAAAAGAATGGTAAAAGTGGTTGAAAGAAGAAAATGAAACTCCCACAAAAGAAAAAATTCGGATCGGCGGGCTATCAAGCGGGGTGGCTTATCAGTCACAATCCACTTTTTACTTTTGACACTCCCCGGACTCATCAAGGAACCCGTGGGGATTTATTTATGATGATGAGTTCAGATTATTTGCTATCATTTCAATATATTGATGTATTCATCGAATTGTCTATGATACTTCATCGCATTCATCGGGAATAGCACCTATTCCTCAAACTTCTTCAAGTATACCAAGTTGGCGCGGGGTATTCACGATGAAGTACAAACCGACCCAATTCACGATTCTTATAAGCCACCGGATCATGCAACGTGTGTGTACGGATATCCCTCCAGAACCGATCCAGTCCGACCTTCAACGAGGTCGCCCGAGCCCCCGTCACCTCAAATACGCCGGATGTAACTCGGAGCCCGACATCGGTAGTTACAACCTTGACGCTGGCCACCCACTCGGCCACTTCGCCGCGTTCCTCAGTCGTTAGGGCTGCCCGGTTTCCCGAATACTTGGTATACACGTCCGTAAGTTGGTCGGCAGCCCGATCAGCTAGGGCTTCGGTAGCCCGAAGATGCGCGAAAAAGTTCCCGTATCGTTCGAGGATGTAGAATTCTTCCGTTGCAGAGTCCTTGTTGTCTCCTCCAAAGGGCCAGGGACGAGTCGTAGCAGTAGTATACTTCGAGGCAAATTCGAGAGATCCAAGGGCGATTCCTAGGTAGAAGTTGCTGAAGACGAGTTGGATACTAATGAAAAGAAAAAAAAAAAAACCATAAATGATTAGCCAGTTCGGTTTAGAATGGAGATCAAAATCGATGGGCTTGGCTTACGTTGGAAGAAGCAGTGTTGGGAACTGAATCAACAATACATCCTCGCGTGGTTTCTTTGAGGTTTCGTCCCAGCCAAGTGCATCTTTCCAAGGCACGCGAACATTATCGATCTTCACACCACCGGACTCAGTCAGACGCAGGCCAATATTATGCCAATTATGCGCAAACTTGATGCCTGGCTGTCTTGTCTCGACTAAAGCAAAGATATGCCCATCAGTGCCGTCGAGAACACCCTCCAGCACAGTGAGGTCCGAGACCACGCCGCCAGTATTGAAGAACTTGGCTCCATTAAAGACGATATGATCACCTTCGGAGGTAATCTTGAGATCACTATCACGCGGGTTCACTGCACCACCGACGAAGTAGTTATTCGAGATGATTAACTCGTGGGTGCGCTCGATTTGTTCTGCTGTTCCGACAACATTTGCTGTCGTGGACCATAGAAGGTGATATCCTAGAAGCATACCAATAGAACTTCAGTTCAGTCATAGATTAGCTCACTGGGTCTCTGTATTGGATTTACATCACTTTTTTGGTCAGTCTTACCCATCTACCTTGGCAACTTCTCGAATGGCCTTATACCCAATACTCCAAGGCTGCTCACCACCGCCATACTTCTTCGGTCCCAAGAGTTTCAATAGACCTGAATGCTTAAGGAGTGCAATCTCCGCACGCGGTGATTTGTTTCCTTGGTCTCTTTGAGCAGCATCTTGGGCCAGAACTTCTGCGACTTCACGAGCGCGGTCTACCCAGCCACTCTCTGAATCTGGAAGTGTTGACCATTTAGTCTCATATTGGGCATAGACAGCGGGGTCTGTAGCAGGGACTTCCTGAGACATGCTGGTATTCCTTTATCTCGGAATGGATATGGTAATATCAAGAGCTTAGTTGTATTGAATGAATATAGTCTCAATTCTATTGAAACAATATTGGTATCTGGGATAGTCCTCCTATATGTACCCATTGCGAGACTATAATTCGCAATGACATGCTGCTCGTATATAAAATGATGCGATTCTTCCACAAAGCTCGCGAGTCCGTTCCCAAAAGTAAGAGTCAATCATTGAATGGTTCAGGTGGTTTTCGTCAATGCAGTTGGGGATGTCGTTATCGCAGATCAACATGGCCCCACATCGGTAGTTTGACTGCATAGCACAGGGTATACATAGTTGAGATCTCTCGGGCGAGAGAAGTATAAAGAAACTACAATTAGTACAGCCAGTGGTTGGAGGCATATTACACTCATATTAAACATATCACGCAACTGTACTATTACTCCGTAGTAGCCCCGAGGTAATATTCCTCTTTTCAATCTCCTTCTACGATATCCTGCATTATCTCAACTCCTCTCCACTCGCCCAATCCTTGAAGCCCTAGGCTACGATAGTCTAAGGCTTCTGTGGTGTACTACCTAATAGTATGTAGTATCTAGATAATACAATTGTATGGGCTCACCCGCGAGCCTACACTAGCTCAGTAATGTAATAACTACTGAGCTTTATTCTTCCTTTTCCCAAAGAATCGCGACGTATCTCCCAAGGGAATATCGAGGAGAGAATCCTGCAACAGCAAATGAAAAACAATGTACCATCCGACAAGGCCCGCCAAAAAACAGAAAACACCACCAGATTTTTTCAACGCAATCGACGATGTCTGGTGACCATCTGCGGCGGCAAAGTAGCTCGCCGCAACAGTAAGAAAGCCCAGATCAACAAAAAGGAACACGAGAATATAAGCAATATTGCTCGGAAGCGAGGCAACAAGAAATGTGAACACGAAGACTGTCCATAGTATCATGAAGAATCCCACTGCATTGTTATACTCCGCCGTTTGACCACCGTAAGACTCGACAACCCCAAAAGCGGGCGTCAGAAGTGCACCATATCCTGCGTAAAAGAGGCCTGAATAGAGGATAGTAGTAATCATCAGCTTTTGACTCTGATAGAAGTGTCTTGGATGGCTACTTATACTCCACTCACCAAAAGCGCTGAAAACAGTATAGGCAAATCCATTGCCTATAGACAATTCCCACTGGGCAGTAACGACAAGACCGAACGCCGCTATGAAGAAAAAATTACCGACAAAAACATTGTCTGTCGTGACACCTCGCCATTCCATGAGACTTAACGAGAGGGTTGTCAGAGTTGTACCGAATGCGCCCAGGGCGAGGGCAGACTGTGAACAAATATCAGCAAATTAACACTTCCATTCTAAGTATTAATGAATAAACTTACACCTGCGCCTAAAGATTTTGATGCTTGAGTCTGGACGTGTGGCGAGATTGAATCACTTTGTCTCTCAATGTCGACCGTGTCGGTGGGTTTCTCGTTCACGTTCGAGGTATCTTGAGATATCGTCGAAGCCATCATACAGACGCGTAGTATCAAAGATGATATTTCAAATTATCTTCCGGGGTCGGGAAATATCTGTTGAACGGAATTTGATACAGTTGGATGCCTAGTCCATTGCTAGGGACATAGCTGCATTTTAAAGACCACTATATCACATCATTATAAGGGCGGATGGCTAAAGATCTATCCATGCGATACTGAAATTGATCGACGCGATCAGACTATGGATTTCCTATATGGAGTATACCAAGCTTAAATGAGACTATCTTAAGTTTGGGGCTCGCGGTCTAACCCCGGGAACTTGCGTTGAGTGGGGATGTTTGTGACTGGCACAATCATAGGACGCGATGATGTGCTTCAGTGCAGATATTTGATATTTGCTGGTCGAAGGTAAATGATTTCATAGATAACATTAAAGCTTGGACATACTACTAATCAGAAGATTTAATGCATTTAATCGTGGTACAATTCCCCCTGTATGTTAACTTACAATACTAGATAGGCTTGTGACATGATTGAATAGTAGTTCAATTCGCTTTTATAAGACAAAACTGCCAGTGGGTATATCTTCAGAAAATAATCGACCAACCAAATTCAAACCGTTACATTTTCCCTTGAATTCTCTGATTCAGGTTTAATGCTGTGGATTTCAAACCCACCCTCATCTCGATCCTCACCTTTTTGCGGCCAGAGAATCTGATGCGTAACGATGGCCCGAATCATCATGTAACAGACAAAGAAGTACATAAGAAGTAGCGGAAGTATTGCCACACACCCAATGATGTTGATTGCTTTGCAGGAAAATGCTTGTCCGATGGCAAATGTAGCAGTGATCAAGGCAGTGTTAGGGAAAACGAACGAGAACCAGGTCATGGAGAAGACCATTCTGCCTGGACCAATAGCAGACCAATGAGCTGCACTGGCAATGATGAAGAAGAAAACAGCCAATCTGTTTCAGGGTCAGTACACGTCGTTTTTCCAAATGAGTACCAATCCTGGTGACTTAGAGAATAGACCATATTGACTTACCCCCACAGCCACAGAGAAGCGAAATCAACAACGACCCGCAAAACATTAGCAGCCAACGGCCCATCCCCCATGAAATCCGCAGGGAACGCACGCTTAGCCTCAGAGGCCATGTTCACAATACCAGCAACGGTAAATCCACTCGGTCCGACAGAGACAAACATACCCGGTCGGAGATTTTCTCTCGGTAGCTTCTGCGTCATGAGCCGGTATATGAAAGCCGAGTATACCATCATTGAGACCAAGAACCCGACTCCTTGAATAGTAGTGCCACCAATAATGACACGCAACGCACGCTCGGGGTCTAATTTAGCGCTTAGAATGCCGGCATGTGGTCCGATGATAAGTAAGGGGTATGCAGGGAAGATCCAGATGGGCGTCATCTGGGCGATCGTGAAAGTTTGAGTGGACCACCTGTGAAAATGTAAGTATGACATTGCCAATGTGCTCCTGAAGTTGAAAGGTCATATCTTACAGAAGAAGGTATATACCAGCCGATAAAACGACTGCAAGAGCAGCGTCTAACCAGAACAATACATCGACAGCCGTGAGTAGCCATGGCCCTGCATTTTCCGGTCCGAATTGCGAAATGTTGATCAGGATTGTTCCGAATGAAACAATTGAGGCCGGGATGAAAAGCGACTCTGTTGGATGAAGAAATGATGCTTTGAATGTATATGGGTAATGATAAAATCTTGCAATCAATAGGCCCCAAATGAAAAGGTATAAAGCGATATTGATCAAGAAAACGACGATGCCAATTGTTTCTAGTCCATTGAACTTAAAGGGAACTAATAAAAGCCATGTTAGCTGATTCTTCCTCTGATAGACCATTCGCCACTGAGCTCTCTTGAATAACAGTCCTAGCATACCCTGATATAAGACATTCGCCAAACCACCCGTCGCCATAGTAATCGTGAAATAGGCCCAGGTAACATGGCGAATTCGCTTTTTCCAGCTCAATTTGCTAGCAGAATAATCCGCGGCAGTCCCATTAGGATCATAATCATGATCTTTACAACCAGAAAGTCCACCCTCTTTTTCTTTACGAGCCGCTCGATCCGTCGCGCGCGATGAAACTTTTTGAAGAACCGCATCCAAGGCCGTCGAGTGGACTTCACGAGCTTGGCTCGCCGAGCTATCCATCACACCAAGAATAGAAAGAGTTCGCTCTGCGTCTTCTATTGTAGGTGTTCGATAACCATCCTCTCCAGGGCTCCTCATGTGTCGAGGGATGTCCAGGTGGAAAGAAGACATCGTGGGGTGATTAGGATCAACGGGTTGCCGTAATGCCAGCACTCGGCTTGTCCCTGGAATATGTGGTTCGCGCGGTATTTTTGTGAATGTAAATCATGGAAGATGTGGTTCGAGCGGTATTCTCGTGAATGTAGATCATGGAAAATGAATGTGCCCAGTTGATAAACTTATGATTATTGTAAATCATGGAGTTGCATCATATATGCAGACCCAATTCAATGACATAGATAGGTGAGGTTATAGACCTGTTTTGTAGTAGATTGCGGGCGCCGCCCGGCTTGGCTTTGCGGAGACAAGTCCAGTTAATTTGGAGGTGAAACACGCATTCAAGGCAGATATTCTAGCGGAAATGCACGATGTCTGAGGTTGCGTAGACCTAGAACATGGATTTTGTGGGGTTTCTTTTAGACTTGAATGATAATGTTACCATGGACAGTTGGTAGATGAGTGGGAAAGGTGGTGGGAGGGAGCGAAAGAGTAAAAAGAACATCTTGAATTGGAGTCCCGGGAAGGTTGTTGGTCAAAATCCCCACATCGGAGAAGCCTATTTGATGTTGTCATGGTTGGGCTGTTCCTTGCCATCCAATCTTTTCTCTTACGGCAGACTCCATCTGCTGCAAGCTGGTTTGCTGTCGGGTATCGGCACATCGCGGGGGCCCAAGGAGAATTGGGCAAGATACTCCGATTGTATTGGATCAAGTACGAAGTAGACGTTGACCTCATTCCCATGGTCTAGATATTATGTCACTTAATTAAACTACTATAGTTGCCGTCATCTTATTTCCTTGCTATTGTCCATATTCAGTACTTGTGGAGATCTAGTTGACCTGTTGGCCGTGCTGGACCTGAGCGTAAGGCGTAAGGCTGGACCCGCCAGTAACTGAAGACCCCCAATTCTGACTTGACTCTTGTTGGGATAAGAAGGTCAAGCCAACGTGAATACAGCATGAATTCAGCTTGAAGATTGTCTCTCTCCGATATACTTCGTCGTCTTCAAATGGGAATGGAACGATGTCCTAAACAAGCAATGAAATAGGGCTTAGGGTTGCACGGGCTGAGCAGCTCTTATGACGAGCCTCGGCATCTCCAGCTCTGCGACAAGCTGCATGAAAGCTACGACTCATCGCAATCTTCTACCAAGATCCCCGGGGAATTCCATCTCTGTAGATCAACTATTTAAATTCGTGCAGCTTATAGCCTGACACGAATATGCCAGGAGTCACGGATACCCGCAAATCCGTGCTGATCACCGGGTGAGATAGCTATACCGAAACCACCAGGAGATGCCACCGGGAGCCGGCGCTAATCTCACTTAATACCAACTAGGTGCTCGCCCGGTGGAATAGGAAATTCCCTGGCACGCGAATTCCATCGAAATGGATTACGTGTGCTGGCGACAGCCCGAGAGGCAACGACAATTGCCGACCTGGCCGAGCTCGGTATCGAGACTTTGAGTCTGGTTGTTGATGACGAAGAAAGCGTCAAGGAGTGTTTTCACGATGTCGAGACGAGGCTAGGTGACAAGGGCTTGGATTACCTCGTGAATAATGCGTATGTTCTATTGCGGCTTCCACTTGAGTTCTTTGTTCATTTACCATGAAATTGTTCAACTAATATACATTGCTAGTGGCCGGAGTATGTTGAAGACGAGCGTCACTTTCCCAAGCTGCGCACTAGCAGTTACTGACAAGTATCATAGATTACACTGTTCCAGCTATGGAGGTTGAGATCCCTGAAGCTCGCAAGACATTCGAGACCAATCTTTTTGCTGTCATCACCATGTGCCAGACTTTTCTACCACTCCTGATCAAGGCCAAGGGTACTATCGTCCAAATTGGATCTGTGGCCGGCGTATGTTTTTGGTTGACTACCTCAAGTTATGCATTAGACTACAATGACTAACTGACTGATCTAGATTATTCCATATGTCTTCGGATCCGTCTACAATGCGTCCAAGGCAGCATTACACTCGTTCAGTGATACGCTCCGGGTCGAACTGGCTCCATTCGGGTAAGTTAAGGCAACCGTATCCTCTTATCCTCTTTTTGGGATGGGCAGAGGGATTTCTTGCGTCTCTTTTCACCCAGGCTGTTGGAGTAACGCGCAATCTGATTATTTGCACAGTGTCAATGTCACTACCATCGTTACTGGCGGTGTACAATCACGCATCGCCCGAACCCAGCGCACCCTCGCACCAGGATCTCTCTATACCTCGATTGAAGATGAGTACACTCGACGTGTGTCCCATAGCCAGTATAATGCCATGCCTCATCAGGCCTACGCACGTAGTGTTGTTGCGCAAGTGCTGTATGGGTCAGCCCCCTGGCGCTGGTTATGGCCGTGGGCACAGGGTCGAAAGACCTGGATCTGGGAGGGTCATCGCAGCTGGCTCATTTGGTTCTTGTCAGGTGGCTGGGCGTGGAATGGACTGTTTGGACGGATCATGACGAGGATGTTTAACCTGTGGAAGATCAAGGCTTAGTGATGATGCTGTTGACCATAGTGTGTATCAATATCCGTAAGCAATTCAAATTCAGCTCACACATACATGACCTGTAAACTTCATCGCATCGCTGTCCTACACTGCACTCCGTGAATCTGTTATAAATGAATACCGACGGCAGTTCCGTGATATTCGCGTCTGCGCCCGAGGCAGTGGTTAGTCAGCCAGGGACGGGCGCTGGTTGGCTGCAACACCCGGTTTTACCGCGACGCAATGTCATCCCGAGAAAAAGAAAGCTGTTCTCCCGATCCCGACTCCCTCAACTCTCCCCAAGGGCTCCCTGGATACAACTGCCCTCTTTTTTGATATCCCCCCACCCTCTCCCCTCTCCTCTCATTCTTCAATATGTTCAAGCTTGCCCGCGGTCGTCCTATTGCCGCGGCTTTCAGAGCCGCGACTGTGAGTTACTCCCCGTATCCAATCGGCCCGTCTTCTGCTTCATGTCCACTAACTCGGCTTCTATCGGATCTAGGAGTCGTCCTCTCGTCTGGCTCAGCAGCAGAAGCGAAACCTGTCTATTCACGAGTACCTGTCTGCGCGTCTTCTGAAGCAGGTACGTTGGAGATCGCGTTGGATTTGGTCGTCGCGCATCTTGCAGAGTCTTTTTTTTCTTCTCTCTCAAGTTGGACCAACACCGAAGTCGGATCGCTGATAATCAATATAGTATGGCATTGGTGTCCCCAAGGGAGAGGTTGCTCGCTCCGCCGAGGAGGCTGAGGCTGTCGCTCGTTCCATTGGTATATTCCACCTTTGTGTGTTCCCCCCCTTCTTCGCACTCGGTACTAAACACTTCTTCTCCCCAGGTAACGACGACATGGTTATCAAGGCCCAGGTTCTTGCCGGTGGCCGTGGTAAGGGTTCTTTCGACAACGGTCTGAAGGGTGGTGTTCGTGTCATCTACTCGTGAGTAGAGATTATACCTCAAATATCTTCATTGCGAGTCGTGATATCTAATTGACAACTTTTAGTCCTACCGAGGCCAAGATGTTCGCCGACCAGATGATCGGCCACAAGCTCGTTACCAAGCAGACCGGTGCCGGTGGTCGCCCTTGCAACTCCGTCCTGATCTGTGAGCGGAAGTTCGCCCGTCGGGAATTCTACCTCGCCATCCTCATGGACCGTGCTACCCAGGCCCCCGTGGTTGTTGCCTCCTCCCAGGGTGGTATGGATATCGAGACCGTCGCCAAGGAGAACCCCGATGCCATCATCACCACCCCCATTGACATCCACAAGGGTGTTACCGACGAGATCGCCCGTAGCATCGCGACCGACCTCGGCTTCTCTGAGCAATGCATCGAGGACGCCAAGACCACCATCCAGAACCTGTACAAGGTCTTCATGGAGCGTGATGCCACCCAGATCGAGATCAACCCTCTGTCCGAAACCTCCGACCACCAGGTTCTCGCCATGGACGCCAAGCTCGGCTTCGACGAGAACGCCGAGTTCCGTCAGAAGGAGGTCTTCTCTTGGCGCGATACCACCCAGGAGGATGCCGATGAGGTCAAGGCCGCTGAGCACGGCCTGAACTTCATCAAGCTGGACGGTGACATTGGCTGCCTGGTTAATGGTGCTGGTCTCGCCATGGCCACCATGGATATCATCAAGCTGAACGGCGGTAACCCCGCTAACTTCCTTGACGTCGGTGGTGGTGCCACCCCCGCCGCCATCAAGAGCGCTTTCGAGCTGATCACCAGCGACCCTAAGGTCTCTGCCGTCTTTGTCAACATCTTCGGTGGTATCGTCCGTTGTGACGCCATTGCCCAGGGTCTGATCAACGTCGTGCAGGAGATGGGTCTGCGCACTCCCATCATTGCCCGTCTTCAGGGTACCAACATGGAGCAGGCTCACAAGCTGGTATGTAGCCCCCTTGACTATATCAAAATAAAGTACGGACATAGCTAACAACGTCTCGCAGATCAACGAGTCTGGCCTGAAGATCTTCTCCATTGAGGACCTCCAGAGCGCTGCCGAGAAGTCGGTCCAGTTCTCCAAGGTCGTCAAGATGGCCCGTGAGATCGATGTTGGTGTCGAGTTCACTCTGGGCATCTAAGCTCTTTCTCTTCCTATGAAGGGGCATGCATTGGGTTCGACAATCTCTCGCGTCACAGCAAGATTCTAGAACTGTGATTGGGATATTGTCGTGTCTGTTCCTGTGTCATTTAATCTTTCTTTTGTCACTGTATTCTTGAGTGTTTGATGAATATCATTTCCTAATAGAAGGATGTCTGTCTGTCTCTGCATGAGCACTGGTGTAGTACGGTATCTAGAACTTAGTAGGTCGTATAGAACCTAATTCAATGGTTCATTCATTGAGGTACACGTCTTTTTGGCCATGTAATTTGAAGACTTGAAGATGTGGACATGTTTGCTATGTTGGTTGTCATTGCTGCCTTAGCCTTCGGCCTTTCACATCCCAGATACCCTTTATAAACCCGTCATTTTAACCTTACTCCTACCTTACCTTTTCAGATATCACACACAATAGTATGCGTATATATTATATATATACAGAATTTTTGTATTAAGATTATAGATATATTATAAGCATACAGGGGGCCCTTGTATACTTATAATAGTATGCCGGGCGATATACCTCTACAGCCTAACTGGAACTGGCCGAGAATATTCCAATATGGCAGGGAAGTCGCTTCTTCCTTCAGTGTTGTCCAACCGCATTTCTTCAGCTTCCAAGTGCTCCCATCTTTTTTATCATCATAAATCTTGACGGTTGGTAAATCTTGCAATTATACATCTTTTCGACCATATCATTCGAAACATATGGACTATGGTTACGATGTGTTGGTCATTACTGCCTCAGGCCTCCATTTATCCGCACCAAACCAGACACTTCGAACATCACTCCTACTTCGTCTCTTCGGCATTTGAAGAACCACGAAAGAGCATGGTCATTTTTATACCCAGACAACTCCACGTCTAGTAGATGGCCAAAAATATATCTATATATATTACATAATGGTCTCTTGTACTATACAGAATTGACGGAACAGGCGGAAGGCATCCCAATTTGGTAGTCGACAGTCGCTCCTTCCTTAACTCAACCAGGCCATTCACTGCTCTTCTTCCTTCTTTCCCTCTCCTTTCCTTCTTCTCTCCACCTTCTCTCCCTCCTTTCCTTCTTATCTTCGTTTCACCTCATTTTCATTCTTTTCATCATTCATCCATTTTTTCTGTTCACTTACAGTATCTTGTGTCTTTCAACGAATCATCCATCATGGATAATTCCACAGAATTCGACTATGACAAGGACATGGAGCCCTCTGCTCTTTATTTTCATGAAATGCGTGAAACCTTGTAAGTTCAGTCTTGCTGCTAGATATTGATGGCGACTATGGTCGGCTCTAACTAGTCAGAGTCAACAAGATTTTGAACAAGATCGCCTTGCACGAACTTCCTGAAATCCTGGCTCTCGTTAATGAGAAAATAAAGTTCGATATTGTGGGTAATCTGCCCATTGAAGTTGTCGCTTTGATCTTTGGATGTCTCGATTTGGAAGACGTTCTCAGACTACAAATTGTCTCGCGGCGCTGGAAAGCTGTCCTATCCTCAGACGTGGTGCAATGTGCACCTATCCATGCGCCGACTCAATGGCTTCAAAGAAGATATGCCTCGAATCCAGCTACTTTCCTCAAAAAAAGGCTACGGATTCAGAACGGCATATTTTTGACTGGGGTTTTTCTCTCTCCCCTTCTCCAGGTAGGGAATTCGTGGGCAACATCCGCAGACTATTCAGAGGGTCACTTCGCTTGGATAGATTGGAGTTCCCGAGTCTTGAACATGCTGAACTTGTGGACTGGACAACTTGTCAAGTTTACAACAGAGGAACGGCAAGAATTCAAGGAGACAAGGGTGTCTAATGTTCTTGCAGTGGCGATTAGTCGACAGTATGGCATCAGATCCAGTCACATATGGCTATCCTCGAGAATCCTGTGTTTACTGACTCTTGAATGCACCCTAGGACTTGTCATGTTTGGCATACTCATTCGCACGAGTATGCATGTTTTCAATTGCCCAACGCATTATGCGAGGGCCGTTTCTTTGTTTACGGAACTAAGGTGATGTTGCTATGTGGGAAACACCTTATTCACTGGAGCTTCGAATCACGCACAGCGCACACCATACATTGGGAAGATACAAGTAATCTGAAAGTTCTAGCTCTCGATAAGGATGACGATGGATTTACCGTTGTCTACAATCCGCAGATTCCTCCAAACCCGTCAGGCCCGAATATCGCGGAGAGTCTAGACCAGCGCACAGAGAGCAGGGAAATGCATATCGAGCACTTTGCACTAGACAACGGAGTATTTCAATCCACTTCAAAGCTGATTGAAACATTCCCTCCAGCTGGTTGGGTGATCAACAAGGATATTCCAGGTCATTCTCATAACTCGTGCCCTCTCTACACTTTACACCCGGGACAATGCAGCTTGAATCCCAAAATAGTGACTTTCTCAAAGTCGGACATGAATGCTTCCTCATCCCGGCGTGGCCTCTTTTATCTGAGCTTGATATCTCTTGAGAATGGCCGAGATGTTGTGTATCATCACCTCAGAGAATCTGATATGCTCGAGTTTTCAAAACCCAGACCCATATCTCCGAGTCCTGGAATTATCTACGCATCGAAATGTCAATGCCCAGACGTTTCTACCTGCGATATCTCTCATCCAATCATTTTTGAACGTTCCAACTCAGCTACTGGCTCGATTCGCAGCTACTTCAGCCGAACAGGCACAATAGATTTGAGGTGCAATGGCATTTACGGCGATGAGGATTTCATAATCCTTGTTGATCAAGATTGCATCGCCATTCGGAGCTTCAATGGCCGGGATATCTGGGATCCTGACGCGATCGAATGGCCGGATGAGACTCGACGGAGAGGGTGGATGGACGAGTGATAACTGTGAAGATGGGTGCGGAGTGCAGGCCTGTGGAAGGTTAATATTGCAGGCCTGGGAGATATTTGAACTGGTTTTGAAACATGCAGATATCTACGGCCGTAGTGATCTTACAATCATTGTCATTTCTAGCGGGAATAGCTTCAAGTTGAGTCTAATATCAGCGGATTGAATAGTATGCAAATACAATAGTTGATCATTCAAATCTAAATGAGTATATCGTCCCCAGATTACTATGAGGTGTATTGATAGATTGCAATCTCGAGTATTCTACATTTGCTAGTATTTAGTAAATATAGATGTAGATGTAGGATGATGGTCTACTGATACATAAGTATGGTGAGTATAGAGCAGATACAGTAGTAGTCCAGTTATTCATATAGTCATACAGTCATAACATATAATCAATACTCTTGATATATTACATCTAATATGATATAGTATACTATGTATAAGAATATAATAATGATCTACTTAAATGAATACTTAATTGTTGGAGACTATTAGTGTATATCAGCATATTGTGGAGAGTCCCCCTTTTCTCTTCTTCTCCACCGTCCACGCTTCTTCCTCTCTTCTCTGCTCAGCTCTCCTTCTTCACTCATCTTAATTCCACTATTCTCTCACACGCTATCTCACGACTTTTCTTCTTATATGAAGATATCGGATAACCACATCCTCGGACTGAATTTGCAGATCATCGTATTACCGGCCCCTTCTTCCCCGCAGCTTTCCACCTCTTCTCTTCTCTCCTTCATCCCTGCAATTTCAACGCAATGATCGATCTGTTGTCGATGCGTCGTTGAAACTATTGCGCTGATTCCCGCGATTCTCTTCTTTCTTTCCATTTTCTCTTTTTCCTTTTATTTACTTTCTGTTCTATTTTTTTCCTTTCTTTTTTTTTCCCACGTTCTTCTCGGCCCACGAGCGCCGGCCCTTCTCCACCCCCTCCAATCCACCCTCAATCCCAATCCAATCCACTACAATAATCCTCTTCAAAAAACCGATCGCGTGCAGAACCTCATCTCCGTCCGATAAGAAGGGCTTCCTACGAGCTTCGCATTGGCGATCGCAAGCTCCAAACTCTCCCTGGCTTTTGCTTGCGCGCGATGAGCAGCCTCGCCGATCCTCCCTCCTCTCGGACGACTTTCGCCGGGCCTGCAGATGCTCCCCCCGGTAAGACTCGAAACCTTCCAGTTCTACCCTCCTCTCAACACCACACTGCGATGGAGATGACTCCTTCATCACCTGCGACTGTCGGAGGGGCTGTTCATAGCAGTCCCGATGCCGACCGAACCGGCCCTCCTAATACCAATGGTTCCGACGCGGGCACTCCAAGTAATCCTCCTAACGCAGCTGTTGGAGCTGCCGCCGCAGCTCAACAGCCCAAGGTCGTGCAGACAGCCTTCATCCATAAACTCTACAAGTATGTGTCTCTGGTATCAGTCCACGCGACAAACGGTGGAGGAGAAAAATATAGCTACTAACGGTGGATCACTAGCATGCTGGAGGACTCTGGGATCCAACACTTAATATCCTGGTCAAGTACGAATGATAGTTTCGTCATGTCGCCAACCTCTGAATTCTCCAAGGTTCTTGCGTCAGTTTGAATTCTTTTCTCTATCGCCTTCTTTGAATGAGATGCAGGGTTGCTAACCCCCGCATAGACAGTATTTTAAGCATACCAATATTTCCTCCTTTGTGCGGCAGCTAAACATGTACGGGTTTCACAAAGGTGTGTCGCAATCGCAATCCTCGGCTGAGTTTGAACCAACCGCTAATCTCAACAATCAGTGAGCGACGTCTTCCATACTGGATCGCCCGACTCTGCGCTGTGGGAGTTTAAACATGGAAATGGCAATTTCAAACGAGGCGATCTGGTTGGGTTGCGAGAAATTAAGCGTCGCGCATCGCGCCATGCGTTGATCCACCGCGACTCGTTCCCAAGCCATAAAGCCGCTGCTTCACAACCAGGCACCCCAGCTGAACCAGTCCCGGATGCTGCTGAAGCTCGATTGATCAACCTTGAACACACCCTTTTTGATATGCACAATCGTTTAATTCGAGCTGAAGAAGGCAATGCGGCCCTTGCCTCGAGATGTCAAACTATGACCGACGGTCTTTCGAAATGCTACCAAGTATGCGCCGGCAATATATCACCTTGATCTCACAAGAATCCTCCATCTAACCATTAGAGCAGTGGACACATTCAATTTCGCGCTTCTTGTCAGCCGTTGTACCTGACCGGGAGAGCCCTCTATATCGTGATAGTATGTTGGATCTATATCATTATTCGCTGCAGAACTATCACTAACAAATTCTATAGTTCTGAGCATGCAACGAGAGGTCGAGAAGCAGATTGATGCAGTCTCTCAGGAGCCTCTCCTCCCACCCCGCCAACCCTTCTTTGGCAATATAGGCCACGAGGCCGGTCCACCTCTTTCCCCCCGTCAACTACCTCAAGATGATAGCCGACGTCCATCGATGATTCGACCTCCTGTACCGCCACATCTCGCCGTGTCACCCCGCCGTTTTGGTTCAATCGGAGGTGCCAATGCTTCTCCCAATTACAATCGCCCTCAGCCTCCAACAGTGGCCGTACAGCCCTCAACTCCTCACCCTCTATCAATCTCAACTCCCTCCGCAGGGCCGAATATGGCCCGTCGCCATACCTTTGCCGATATCCGACAGCATGATTGGCCTCCAACAGGCACCTCACCATTCCCTCCAGGTAGCACCGGCAATGGACCATGGCCTCCGTCTCCGCACCGCCCACCAGCCTCAAGTGACCAACAGATCCGAGATTCACTTGCGCAATATGACATGAATGCTCCTCGACGTCTCCAAGAATCCCGTCATGCCACGCCACCTGCCAATGCCGAGCCTTCCCCATCGATGCTCAGCACTGACAATGGCTGGTCCCTTGGAGGCTCTAGATTTCCCCGCCAAGAATCATCCCTTCCTGCAACACGTCGATCCAGCATGGCCAGCAATGTCCACTCCCTTCTTAATCCGGCTGATACCGCTGAACGACCCGACGAAGATCAGCAAGAAGATCGAAAGCGCAAGCGATTGGAATAAATCTTGACACGACAGATGGGCTAACCCATCTTCAAAAAAAAAATTATCCACATGTCGAGCTACTCGAATCGATCACCATCAACCCATAATTGGACTCAAAATGGCCTAATCAATGCAACGCCAAAGCTAAGCTAAGCAAAGCCAAAACTCAAAGCCCCAGAAAATCGACAGATGCCAGGCAAAAATGACGCCCATTCTTGGACACAATCGTTACACATGAAACAGCCAAGACATCCCTAGATTCCAATCTTGAGAGAATCCAGGGACTACCAGTGTATGGCCATGGCCTGGAATCGGCCTGTTTCTTTTTGCATTTGTAGATGTTTTTTCCACATCCCCTCTTGTTTCACCTTTCCCCTTCCTTCTTCTTTTCTTTTTCCATGGAGATTCCAGAAAGGCGTGGGCGAGATCGACGCGTGACGCAAAACAAAAAGTTACTGGGTCATCAACCTTTTTTCAAATATACCAAATTTTATATACCCCCGGGGGTCGGGATGGAAAACATCGTGGCATTATAAAGGGGAATGGAATGTATTCTATATTGTCTAATTTATGTGACTGGCAGTCCAGATATCTACTGAGTAAAGTTCTGTAACCAATAGTATAGTAGGATGTAGTTTAGTGCACTGCTAATCCCTACTGACCTTGTGTATTAGTTAATAGCAGGTAGTATTTTAATAAGTCTGTTGATGCTCGAATATTCAGTATTATTTGTATATTCCAGTCCAGCCATCGACAAGACCTACATAATTCTATAGTAACATAGGATACTGCCCGCAGCATCCACCCATCCATCCTATCCAGTCTTCTGATATAATATATCAAACCATCCATCAATGATAAATCACCTCTTCTTCTTCTTACTAGCCCTCTGAGCCAAAATCTCATCCAAATAACTCGCCGCCTTCTTCCTCCCCTTCCCCTTCCCACCAGCAACCCCATCCACCCCGGACCCTGACCCCGAACCGTTCTCCCCAGCATTCCCCTTCAAATCCTTCTTCCTCTTTTTCCCAACCATAGCAGACCTCCCTTCCTCCTCATCATCCTCCTCTTCCTCAGCCACCGCCGACGAAGATTTTCCCTGCGCTTGTCCCGAGCTCGAGCTTTGCCCTTGCCCTTGTTCCTGTCCTTGTTGCCCTGTCTCCCGTTGAACCGGGGCAGGTTTCTGCGCAGCAGCTTTCTCTTTCATAATTCGATCATAGTTCCGACCAAGAAGTTGTTTCCGTAATAAATCGTTCGTGCCTAGTTCCGTTCGATTCCAACTTCCATCCGCTGCTTTTTCGGGAAGTGGTGCGCCGATTCCGAGTCTGTATGCTATGCTTTAGTCTTCCCATTCCATTCCAGCTTCCCACCTGCACCTCTATGCCCGTTACAGGTACAAAGTACCAGTACCAGGTACAGACTGCTATACAGAGGATAAGAACTCACGTCTCAGGAACAGCAGTAAATATCTCATCTTCTTCCCGCTGTAATTCCTCCTCTGTTTTTTCTGGAGTGGTCTCTGTTTCAGCGGGTAACCATGAAGAGACTAAACGTTGGCTGCGTGATAAAGCGACATTTGCTCGATTGAGAATTATATCTGATTCTGATTTTGATAGGGCCATTTTGATTGTCCCTTTATCCCCTTTGACCCCTTTTCTGTCTTTTTTGGAGTTATGAAAAGTCCTGGAGGTCGCTGGTGATGGTGAGGGATACTCTTTTTTTTTGGGCGATAAGATGAAGGCGGTGACGGAGATTATCTACAGTTAACTTTTTTGGTGTTTTTCGTAGGAACGAAAAATTACTTCCTCATCTCCACATGACACAACAGGAAAGCAAAGGAACTGCAACATGGAGAAGACTGCTGTCCTCACGTCTCAGTGAGATGTGAGTCTTTTTTAGTTATCAACACTTATCTTGTTTGGTCGTGATTAATAAAGATGGTCCGCGCCATACATATCTTGTTGGTCCACACATTCATTCATTATATTGTATATATATGAAGGCGGAACAGTTCGATTCAACAAAATTTGATATGTTCAATATAGACAGAATATCTACGTCACACACGCCCGGATGGTCTAGTGGTGAGTTTTTTAAGCCAAAATCCATCAATTAAGCAAGTTGCTAATTCATCCGAAGGTATGATTCCTCTTTCGGGATAGTCCCTCCTCTCTCAGAGAGGGCCTTATAGAGGAGGTCCCGCGTTCAAATCGCGGTTCGGGCCGTTCAATCTTCATCGAATAGCAGTCTCAACTGAGGTCGGGACTGATATAAGATGTCAACTTTTTTGACAATTTTTGTTACTATTTTTTGGAATTTTTGATGTATTCTGTTTGGCGATCTATCATCATGATACTGTTTATTGATCCGTTTCAGATAGATACAGCATGATGGATTGAGGTTGTCGACGGGGCTTATGATCTTTGTATAATATCAACAAGGACAATCATAGTGAGTAACGAGATAACACTAATAGTACAGGTATATGCATGCATGTACATCTTTGATTGCACAAGCACATAGTAAATTCACCCTGGCAGACAGAGCATAGGATCATGCAACAATGGAATCTGCCGAGTCAGGACCATCTTCAGACTCATCTACCTCCACTTCAGGAGGATTCATCTCCCAAGGCTTCTCCCACATCTTTTGCTCGGTAAGCTGGAGAGACCGGTCATTCGAGGGATCACGATCACGATCAAGTAATCCTTTGACGGCATCCGATAACGTCTCATGAAGTTCAGTCTGTGTTTTGAGGAACTTCCGTCGCAACCCGGACTTCGGCGAAACTCTGGATCCATCAGCAAGGGAATGTAAAGCAGTATTCAAAGCCTAAAGAAATCGAAGTTAGTACAAAGTGAGAGCAAGAACAATTAGTTCAAGTGTGGATACGTACCACGTTGAGGGCCTTTTGCATCTCGATCAAGTTTCGAGCAACTTCGTCTGGCTCGGATAAGGCTCTGTCAACATTGATGGTAAGGCCCAACCACGAGTCCATGAGTAGCTCTTTCTTGTCCCAGACGAGTCTGCCCCCGAATAGACTCGCCATTAATGGCGAGACCAGGGTATTTTCCATGAGGAACGGGATGGGGGAGGTCGTTTCAACTTTCTCGCTGTAAATCACCAAAGATCGACTGAACTCTCGTCCTTGATTTACAACACTGCTCGGATGCATCATCGCACGAGCGTCGAAATTCGTCACAAAGAGTCTGGAAATAGACTTTGACCCGGCAAGACGTGGGAAAAGACAGTGCAGTAATAGTGCTTTGATCAGTGGTGTATGATCAGAGTTGACGTTTAAATCTTTTCCACCGACTGCTTCGCGGCGAGATGGGGTATTGAGGGGGATAATATCGGCATGTTTCATCTGGTCAAAAACATGTTGGATATCACGACGGGTGATTTCATATTCGCGGAACCAAATGTAGCGATCTAGGGCGTATCTGCGAGCGGCAAAATAGCCTTCTTCGAGATGGACTTGTCGAACAGCCTTGTATGCATTCAACATGGCGAGATGATCGCTCGCAGAACCTTCTGCGAAATCAACAATGGAGGCTCGAACTAATTTCTTTGTTGCGGGGTCCGTGGTACGAAGGAAGAATGATTTAGATCCCATACAAGCGAGGGTAATCAAAGGGTCCAGACAACGGAAGATGACGCCCAAGATGAGCAGTTTTCCAAATTGCGGGGATAGAGGAAGTCGCGAGAACATCGCGCCTAGAGATGTGATGTCCTCGTTCTTGTCTAGCGCTTGGAGTCGTTTCAGGGCATCCACGTTGGCGACCACGTCGTCTTGATTCGGGGGTTCGAGGGTGTTTTGGAGGAATGTCGATATTGATTCTTTGTTACCGGCAAAAACTTTTGCGCGTAGGCATGTATCTTGTAAATCACCTTGAAGAATTGCTGGAGTCTGGGTCATTTGCAAAGTATCGAACCGCCGTTTGGTTCCCATGAAGTAATATTCTCCATCCTGGACTCGACCAACACGTCCAGCTCGTTGCTTTGTATTGGTCCTGGTTGCCCAACAATCGGCTAGTCGGCGAGAATATTTTTTCTGGTCGACAAGCAATGTATTGACCTTTCCTGAATCAACCACGTACTTTACATCGGGAAGTGTGACAGATGCCTCGGCAATGTCGGTTGACAGGATGATTCTTCGGCAGCCTTTGGACCAAATAGCGTCTAATTTCTCTTGCTCTTCTGGTAATTGCGAGTGTAGTATTCCCACTCTGAACCGATCTTCATCGAACATGTCGAGACCCATCCGAGTCCCATGTGTCATGAGGTAGCCATGGACTGCCATGATGGAGCGCAAACCAGGGAGGAAACACACAATGGACCCGGTTTCTGTTGAAGATAAAATGTTGAAGATTGTGGCTGCATATAGGCCAGCTGGAATGAGGGGATCTTCCATGGGCAAGGCGTTACGGCGGTTGGAAGGTACGTGAATAGCGGCAGAGTCGGTGTTTTCCTGATCATTCGCTGTTGAATCTCCAAAGACGGCGTAGTGCTTGTTCAAGAATTTATTAGATTCCACATCTTCAATAAGCCCCTTCAATGTGTCGGCGTATGGGGAAGACTCGATGCTTTCGAGGACATCATCAAGATAATGATAGTTCACATGGAACTGGCGACCTGGCACGGTGATATGGGGAGCAGGAATCTGTTTTCCGTCCGGACCCGTGAGATGAAGGTACGAAGCGAAGATCTGGGTGTCCATCGTTGCACTCATTACAATGATGCGAGGGGTTTTCAATCCTTGTTCAACGCGGTCTTTGATATAACGTTTCAACAAGAGCATAACGAAATCAATCCCAATGTCTCGTACATGAACTTCGTCAATAATGATATGAGAGAACGATTCAAGATTCGACAGTGAGCCCTGTAGAATGTTCAAGAGAATTCCTGTGGTGCAGAACGTAATGTGGGTGTCATTTGTCGATATCTCACGATTGTGTCGAACCATATACCCCACCGTCTTTCCGACACTTTCATTCCTTTCCTGGGAAACCCGATCTGCTAGACGATGAGCGGCTAGTCGTCGAGGCTGAGTACAAAGGATATTGCATTCTCCCCCCGACCCTCTATCGATTGCATCGTCCAGAATCATCTGTGGAACCTGAGTCGATTTTCCAGACCCGGTTTCAGCGACGATAATGCTGAATGGATTGTTATGGACGAGGTCTAAGACCTGTTGCTTATAGTTCATGATCGGCAGAGTGGCCACCTTTGATCGAATATCGAGCATCTCCGGGCTTTGTAACCCTCTCAGCATCTCAAGGGCTTCCTTGAGCTCTTTTGATCGCTGGTCACCGCGGTCGAGTGGTACCCCGGAGTATTTCATTTGGGGGGTGTATACTTCATCTTGTAGTCCCATCCGTTTCTTCTTGTTCTTCATATTCTTTGATGCTTGCAGCAGGTCGTCTCGGTAGAATTTCATCATGTCAAGGAGCTCGTCATCCGCGGTAAATTCGATCGTTGCCCCGTTCGCAGCATCCCTTGGGGGGGTAGTGGGTGGATGTTCAGCTTGGTGTTCAACATATGGCATCGGATTGGCCATCGCATTTTGTTCATTATGCAGGTTATGACTATCCTGTGACATGGTCTCTTCGTTTGGCACTTCTGCCTTTATACTAGTAGCCGCATTATCCTGATGTTTCAACATCGCCATGCGCCAACTCTCCCACTGAGGTGTCTCTTTTAATTTCGCGATCAGAAGCATATGTGCAGCCACTTCTGAAGTTCGTCTGCCAAAAAGCTATTCAAAAATAGGTTAGATAAAAATTTGTCTTAGTGGGCGATGCATTATGACATACCCATGCATCGGCTCTACCCATTTCCTTTACTGTTGGTTGACCCGGTATGGAGAGCGCTACTGAGCAAATAGATTTGCCTGGTTCAGATGACCATGTCGGAATAAGCTGAAAATGGCCCAGTTCAGACATCTTCATGAAACGGAGGTACTCCAGATAGCAATAGCGGACCGGATCTTCAAGTGAGGCACTTATAAAAGGAACCGAGTTCCTCAAATCATTTTTCACTCGAGGATCATTTTTAAAGATTTTGAAATTTATCTTCTCTTGAATTTTGCAATAAAGCGAAATGATTGCTGAGCTTTGTGCATTGTCCTTTTTCCACCAGAAAAGTTAGAAGATTTCAAAAAGCACTCGAGCTGAGCAAATGCTTACATACTCCGTCAAAGGCAAAACCAGTTACAGATTTTGTCTCGCTGACTGGGAAAGAAGCCGAAGTTTCCAAACGATTCTTTCCTTCTAGCCATTTAGATTTCAGGTCAAGTTCTGAAAGTCTTTTGCTGACAATCAGGAGGAAGATAGGGAACAACTTCATGCTGTGGCTAATCTGCCAAGATTCCTCATGCTGATAGTCAATGGGTATATCCTGCCGTGGTTCTGTCTGTGTAAACGTTTCACTTTGCTTTGTAGACTCCTCAAGTGAAATTGCATCGTTTTTGGATTCCGCGTCGACAGCAACATCGAAATTATTTCCTTCCAAATGAGACGTCGAAAAGGAGCGCATAAATTCCTTCGACCCCGTGACCCTTCCATGCTCGACATTATGATTTCCAATCGTCACTGTTGTTGATATGCTGCAGGTCGCGTGTGAAGCTCGAAAGCGAAGCAATGAGGGCGTGAGACTACACTCATGTCTCAAGGATCGAAGGGAGAATTCGGTTTTGTACAGGGCTGGCAATCGTTTGATATTCCGAATGTACGGGCGAGCATTTGCACTCAGTGTCATCTTGCACGAGGAGCCACTGCTCGGCCTGGGAATTGACGTGCGCGGCCGAGCTTGGGGAATTGGCGCTTAGGGATTCATCTGTTTAGTAGAGGCCTCGAGATGTAAGGCAGTGCATGAAATTCAACACTGAATCGCGTGCAGCGTTGAGGTCTGGTTGAATCGAGAAAGAAAAGTCTCGACTGGGAAAATCGGCCGATCCGCGTGGGTCTTGGCATCGTCCAATCACCTCAAGCAGTTTCCAGGAACATACCCTTTCTACTTCAACACGCATCAGCTTACTAAAAATAATGTGAATCGAAAGATTTGCTTTGAGTTACAATGTGTTTCACGGTGTTTGAGAAAATATGGCCTTGGTGCCAGTAGCCAGTTATCAGCTCGCTTTTGGCGCCAGCTGGCATGAAGCGCTTAGCCTCTCCTCATTAGTATATGAGTCTTCCTCGGACCTCAATACTTCTTGAATAGTCTACTTCACTTGAATTCGATAGCTGGGTTCAAGTTGCTTGCAGCCTAAGTGGAACAACTTTTATAATCAATTCTGATATCATCAATTCACTCTTCGAAATCCACCTGGGCATGCAATATGGCGAGTCACACCAACCGCAATGATTACACAATTGGATGGATCTGTACCCTTCCGGTCGAGCTGACTGCAGCGCAGGAAATGCTCGACTTCAAGCAAGAATACCAAGAACAGGATGATCCGAATGCATACACATTAGGACGTGTAGGTGGACACAACGTCGTCCTCGTGTGTCTGCCTCCAGACCAGATTGGACCCAATTACACCACAGCAGTTACCATGCAGATGATGATCACGTTCCCAACCATCGACTTTGTACTGCTGGTGGGAACTGGAGGTGGAATACCAAGTAAGACTGCAGATATTCGTCTTGGGGACATTGTTGTCAGTGAGCCAGGGAACGGACATAGTGCAATTATACAATATGACTTTGGGAAGTGCACCCCAAGTGGATTCGAACAGACGGGATCTCTCTACAATCCACCCCCAATGCTTCTAAATGCGGTCAAGGAGCTTCGATATAAACAAAGGCAAGGTGGAGGTAGCTTGACGCCACACCTGTCGAAGCTTAGTAGATATTCAATCTTCCGCCGCGACCAAGCAGGACAGGATGTTCTTTTCGAGGCTCATTATCAGCACGATCAAGTCAGAGGAGATGGCTGCGTATCGTGCAATCCTATGAAGCTGATAGAAAGGAAGGAAAGGGCAAATAACACCCCTTTGGTTCACTACGGCAGCGTCCTATCGGGTAGCTGGATAATGCAATCTGGCACTGCGCGAGATCGAATCAGCTCGCAATTCAATCGTGCCCTCTGTTTCGAAATGCAAGCCGTTGGCGTCATGAACATATTACCCTGTCTGGCCATCTGTGGAATATGTGACTATGCGGATTCCCACCGGAGCAAATCATGGCAGCCGTATGCAGCAGCAACATCGGCAGCATATGCGAGGGAATTATTGCTCGGAATAGGACTTGCACCTGTGGACACGAGCGAAAACTTAAAAGTGGATGATAGACAGAGCATTGCTACAATGGTATAATAGTAGTGGACTCCTACTTGCGAGGGACCTACTCAACTTGAGTAGCACGTACTTGTATCTGGTAAATATTTACCAGACTTGTGCTATCAGCATCCTTTGTATTGGATCAAGATCGATAGTATACCGGTGGAAGGAAGAGCATCATGTCATGACAGTTTCTACTATGTACAGTCTATCTATATACCATCTATGGCACAACATCAATATAGCCTCCTCTTAACCACTCCAATAAGCACAAGCATGGGGTATAAAAGGAAGCCCAATAATTCAAAATGACAAGATCACCTATCAGCACAGCCTGTTACGCCGTTGCTTCCTTCTCATGCTTCATCTTCAACTTCTTCTCCGTCTTCATAAACTCTCGAATACCAACAGGAATATTGGAAAACAAGTCATCGCCTTGGCTCGGCGCCGGCCAATTAGCCTCACTACCACCGCCATCATCGTCCATGCTCACACTAGCTGAATTAACCTCAGACCGAGGCGCTGCACGCATGTCTCCTGTGCCCTTCTCCGGGCCACCCTTTGCCTTTGCTGTTTCAATCCTCGCAGCCCATTCTTCCATCTCATCACGAAATCCATCCCAAACACAATTGACGCAACCACTCATGCAACAATTTTCTGGTTCCTCGGGACGGGGCGGAATCGGAACACCGTTGATAGTCTTCCACTGTGATATTGGAGGTGCTTCTCCAGGATTGTAACGAGATTGGCGACCCGGACCTGCCAGGCGAGTACCGAAAACGATTGCCATTTTCTCTTGTGGTGTTTGCGCTTCCGCGATCGTTTTCGGGGCCGGTTTGTCCTCGGGTTGGGATTCAGGTTGGACCTCGGTTGAGCGCTCAACGAGTGCACGACCATGATATGGTGAAGGCGACTTAAGCATCAAGGAATAGTATCCTGAAAGAGGGTATGCCTGTTCTGATTTCGTAGTTTTTGACGACCCTTCACTTGTATTGTCTTTAGCGGCAGATTGGCCGTGAGCCATGCGCCGAGGGGTCGGAACTAAGGCATGTGGATGGGTCGCGGGGGATAATGGCCTCGAAGACTGTGATATATGTAGAGAACGGACTTTAGTCCTCCGAAGAGAGTTCCTGCCCGCCGAAAGACACTCCATGGTGTGTGCGAAGAAGCAAGATCGGAGGGGAGAGTCGGCAATTAGGTCATAAGTGCAAACAGTGCAAACACCGTTGTTTACGGCGCGAGAGATTCGCGCGGGCGGCGCAGCGGAACTTCAATGTTGTTGACCTCTTCACAACCATGGATTCCCCGCCAAAACGCCGCAAGACTGGCGATCGATCCAGCGTTGCGATCACTGCGTCTCAGTCTTATGAGGCACTCGAAGATAGGCACAATCCCAGACGACCATCCTTCCAATCGCCCACTAAGTCCAGTCTCGCCAAATCGCATCCCGATGTCCTCGAACGCGCACTTAGCAGATCGCCTACAAGACAGGCGCAAAGAGCAGAAGATGTGGCTGAAGCAGATGGAAATGCGAGGGGGTTTCGTCGGAAGGCTATGCGCCCCTCGTTGAATCCCTCAAGCCCATTGAAGCAACCGCGAATGTCTAAAGATGTCCCAATCTTCTCATCGCCCAGTCGACGCGCAAGTGGCATTCAAGCATTCTCGAAACCGCCTCGCAGGATGTCGACTAAAAGGATATCTGCGGTAGATTTCAATCTCGGATCTCCAACGCCTGCCGTGCCTACAGAGGCAGATACTCCAGAAGGGCAGCTTGCGCAAGAACTAGGCAGTGCGACAAGGGTAGAAGATGATCCGACAAATATTGAAACTGGTCTAGATGGCGCATTCGACGAAGACCCTCTTGAGCCAGAACTTCCACCTACCCCGACTCAACTCGGGCTTGAAAAGGCACCTGAACGACCCAGGGGACTATTGAGCAGTAGTCCCAGCATGAGGCTTGAAAAGAGAATGAAACGACGAGCTACGGAAGCTCTTCATGGAAGTCCTTTAAAATCAGCAAGGTTCCATGACCCGGTTCCAGAGGAGGATCTGCCTGATGCAGGCGACCTTGAAGATGGAATATCAATCGCAGTATTGGAAAAACGAAAGTCTCGCAAGAAACTTGCGGCGGATTTACAACGACTTAAAAATGATGTTGCAGATTTAACAAAATGGACCGATGATCTTGAGTCCGGGGTCAACATAGCGCAGGATAGTAGGGAGCTCGACCGATTTTTGTCCATGCTCACCGAAGAGTCCTCATACATCAATCAACCAATACCTCAGAAAGCTCCAACACCAATCTCATCTCTTCTTTCGACACTTCTTCCCTTCTCCACCAATATCCGCCGACCCTATCGACAAGCTTCGCCTCTACCAACAAATCCATTCGCCTTAAAAGCTTCTGCACAGTCACAATCATATCTCACAGTCTTTGCCCCACTCGCACTCAGTACGCATACAAGTCGTGCATGTGAAACGGACTCTTTCTTGGAAATACATACACTCAAATTTACGGCACCATCCCCCTTTCCACGCGCTTTATACAATGTATCCATTGTATTCGAAACAAACCCCGAAACCCAGACTATTAATTCTGTATCCGTCCCCATGGGCAACGAGAGCAAAAAACGAAAAGTACCCGAAACTCTCCGCCGATGGATCGACAATCGACTCGAGAATCCTCTCCTAAATCTAGACGTGGCAACACTATGCTGGGGCATAAATCGGTACTGGGAAGCATCTCTCGCGCGTGCGCATCTTTGGGCAGAGATTGAGAAAAAGCACGGTCGAGCTCCGATCTCGGCTCGTGGAAAAGAAGATCCTCGATCTTCTCAAGATGGAGTTATCACGATCTCGGAGTTACGACGATTAGTACCTCATCTGGAACGCAACACAATGGTCATTCATTCGGGATCTAGTAGGAAGCCCCGGGTCCTTCTATCGAATGTATTAGTGATGGACGACTGGACGGGTGAACCGCAGCTTAGACCGGAACTCAGTGTCTCGGTCTCGAATGTTAGTAAAGAAGCGAGTAGGAAAATTGACCAGGAGGCTAAGAAGTTGTTTCACGGGTTATTGTCTGAGCATGGTGCTGGCACCACGCGAGGTTTGGCTGGAACAATGAGATCAGATGTGATTCTGCGAGCTGTTAATGGCACTCTGGGTGTGTTTTTGAGAGATGATTGATTTGTGTTGTTTTTGTTTTTGTTTTGATAAAGCGTTGGCGCAGGAGGGTGTAATTCAGTTTGGGCTGTGAGATACCATATAGGATTTGAGTCTCCTTGAATGTATTTTTTTTCCCCTTAGAGGCTGAAATTCCTTTATATTCAAATATTTACGTGGGAACTTCAAGTTCATACCAACCTTGGTATGAAGCAAGTTGCTTTGGTATTCCTTATATTGATTAAGTTAGTATATTCGCTGTACATTTGTATGGTTCCAATAAGCTATTGTGGGTTGGTTAATCCCTATGCACCCGGATGGTCCACATATATACATCCACAGCTCTAGATATGAATGTGCACACCCACTTCTGAATCAAATTGCCATTTTAATATTCATGCGCGGCGAAATATTGTATTACCTACAAGCAGGAATCATGTCACTCACTGACCCGGGCTATTAGATGCCCAGTCTTCGAAATATTGAATGATACTATCATTCAGATGATATCAAAGTTCATTAAGGTCTAGACACCGTTCTATAGTCTTAAGAGTTAATCTGACCCTATCATATCTCCACAAATCCGTATAGGATATTTTATGAGATATTTTTAATTCAAATACGGTGTAAAGAATTATGTTTTTGGTGTCAATTATTTTCATAAGTCGTATTGGAATTGAGGTGCAGAATGTGTCCCGATACGGACTAGCGCGGCTCCCAGGTCATCTACTTATTCTCCAGTAAGTTATCGAGATATAACAGTGAAACTTCGTATCAACACCAAAGCTACTAGCTTTTGTAGTGTGAAAATACCTCATACCATCCCATATTGAAAGCCAGAATCAATACGCTAGATTAGTTGTATATGGATTGGCTTGGTGGTAGAGAGGAAAACATGGTGTGCAACTCACTCGGTGGTGATGAAGATGGAGATGAATAAGAGTGAAGATAAGCTTGAAGACGGGGATGACGATGGAAGAAAAAGAAGAGAAAGAGAAGGAGGTGGTAGAAGTGGGAAAGGGCATGGCAGTGAATGAAGTAAAAGAAGAAGGTAGTAGTGAATAGTACTGGTGGTAGTAGTGAAGGCAGCAGTAGGAGTTAGAGCACAGCGAGCAAAGAATTCTACAATAGACTTCTGACATCTTCGAGTCATAGTAGGAAGAGTAATTTCGTCAGAAGAATCAACCTAAATGATGTCTTTAGAAATCTGTGGCTATCAAAAAGAGACTGTTCTGCGATCCCGAACCATCATTGCTATACGATTTGTATGGAGGACGTTCTTGTATAAATTGTTAATACCAGGGCCCAGATCCCCAGCCATAATGTATCGTGTCTGAAAGAGTGCTCATTGTCAATAACCTGTAGAACTGTTCTGTAAACTCCTGTACAGTATATACTATAGTAACCAATGTTGATATTTGAGTACAACACCCCGGGAAAGTGCAGTATATATGTCCAAGAAGAATTACGAGGGACTACAAGTGTACGCTATGCTGACAGTTGAAGATTGGATCTTGGAAGTATCTTCCTTGGAGATTACTTCAGTGGTATAATGTAACCGGCATACTAGGACCAATCCCAGCTTAATCCAAATCCAAAACCCACAAGAATCCAAGTCCCATTTAACGCCCTCTAGGAAGTCCAAATACAAAACCGCAAACTTTTATGTTGGTACTCGGTACTCTACACTACGTTAGTGTAGGGTATTGGCAACCAGGGAACCGTAGAAAAACACCAACACCAGACAAAACGATTGAAGAAAGAATTGGGGCGGTTTTGCATTTCGAAGGATCTTCCGAGTTTCTTTTCTTTTAAGAGACAAAAAAGGAGAAGGGAGGTTTCAGGGATCAAGGGGAGAGGGAGAGGGAGAGAGGAAAAAGGAATATTTTGGAGGAAGTGGTATTTTTTCAGATTTGAATCAAAAAAGGAGGACGAGGGGGAGGAAGATAGACACCACGCCATGCCACAATACACTCTTCATCCTCGATCCGAAAAACCGACCCGATCATCATCATCAGCACGAGCAGAAAAATTATCACATTTATTTCTTGGCGTTGGCCTCCTCCTCGGCCTTAGCCTTGGCGCGAGCCTCACGCTTGCCGCGGTGGCGGGCCTCAGCACGAGAGTCACGGAGCTTGCGGTAAGCAGCCTCCTCACCCTTGGGGAGGGAGTCACGCTTGACCTCAGTGATAGCCTCCTCGGGGGTAGGGTTGGTGATGGGGAAAGTAGCACCAACGTAGGTGGCGACACCGTCACGGGTACCGTTGGCCAGGGAAGCCTTGACGGCCTTGACGTCCTCGGGGGAGGAGTCGAGCTTCTTGAACTGACCGCTCTTGCGGGGGAAGAGGATCAGGCGAGCCTTGTAGTCCTTGAGGCGGGCAACGTTGGCGACCAGGGACTCCTTGGAGTAGTTGACACGGCGGTGGTCAACGGAGATACCGACGGTGGGGGCGAGCTTCTTGGGAATGCCAGCCTCCTATATCACAGAAAGAAAAAAAAAAGCGTAAGTGTGTGTTCATTGTCGGAGATATGGGGTTTGGTGATTGTCGATTTACCTTCAGCTCAGCCAGGGTGAAACCACGGCCGGCACGAACACGGCGGTTGTACTTGACGGTGGGGCATCGCACAACGGGACGCAGCTTGTCGACCGGACGGGGAGCAACGGCGGCGGCCTTGGCGAGACGGTTCTCACGTCTGCGGTGCTTACGACCGGGCTAAATCGAGAATGTTAGTTGAGTTGAGTTCGATATAATTCTTGTTCCCATCCAAGAAAATTTCCTCTTCCAGGACCCAGTCGAGACATGTCGGATCGGTTCGATAGGCGGAATAAAAAGATTTTTTTTTGCTTGGTTTCAGGGTATTCGGAATAAAAAGGGTTGATAAAGTCGTACCTGGTCGAAGTGCACGCGAACACGCTTCTGCCAATCCTTGCGGAAGTCTATGAGAAAAGATTAGTATATTGAAATTCCATGAATTCAGCCAAACCCGTCACAATTCCACGTAGTTGCATTCATTCGCAAGCAACGCAAAGCGCATCGGATATATATCGCAGTGATTTTACTCACGGTTCTTCTGGATCTGGTTGTTGTGCTTGATCGCCTATATCCACGAGAAAGAGTCCGTCAGTCTTCAATGTTCCCAACACACGCATCACAGCCACGACAATTCCTCCAACGAGCATATTTTGTCGGCCAATTCATCTTCGCAATTCAGGATTCGAGGGAAACGCACCATGGTGACGGATGGGGATCGAGCCGGGTGGTGGTCGTCGGAGGGTTGCTGGACAAATCTCCCTTCAAGCGGCAGAAACTGAAGGGTGCATTTTTCGTGTGGCCGCCGGCAGCCACTCACCGCTTCGCTTAGCGAGCCCTAACTAGTCCCGATCGGGATAACTGCCATTGATTAGTCATGTTACCATATTGGGTTAGTGCGGGTGTCATAATACAGCCATAATGTACTCAGTACATGCAACCTTCTTATAGATACAACCTTTCCTATAGATACAAGAGACACAATTACTGGTGTACATTATTTTCTTTACTTTGAGCGAATGGCAATGTAAATTTTGCATTCTATTCTAATGTACATCCATGCAAGATGCAGTTGAGCAATACTCCATTTCATGGCCCATATCCATATCCATGCCCCCCAGAGAGCTCTAGAGGGCTCCTCGGCTGTACCTCAAGTCAATAGTCAGGGTACAGCCTCCAAATTCAAAACGTCCGAAAAGAGCCAGAAACAAATCAAATAAAAAAGCCAGAGGAATCCTATTTTTAAACGCCTGTTCAAGGTAAACTGTAGCCATGAACTGATACCGATACCCGAGCATAAGAAGAAAGAACAAGAAAACATATTGCAATCGCTATTTCAAACAAGTTCAGATGCCGTTAAACATTCATGAATCATAAGAGTTTCCATCTGGGGAAGGAAGTCGTAAGAAGTGTAAGCTATCTGCACACATGGAATGCAAAGCTAGGTCATGAATCGTATCCGGTTGAATGGCACAAGCGTTAGGCTCGTGCAGGGAGTGGAGATGGTCTTAGGTTTCAATTCCCAGACCCACTCCGCCATTCATCCTAGATCTCTTCGCTGATCCAGGCTGACTGGAGCCAGCCTTGCGTTTGTTGGATTGGCCTCGCTCCACGCCAGGTTTCTTGACTTGACCGAACAGCTTCGTTTGCAGAAGAGTACTGGTTTTCGGAGCAGTAGAACGCATGTTGGATTGACGAGTGGCCATGCTTTCGTCTTCAGACTCTGCAGCTGAAAGAGAGACGGTGCTGTCGCTGTCGTACTGCTGGTCTCGCGAGCCTCGCCCGGGAGTCTTGTAATGGCTGGACTGATGAGCAGTGCGTGGTTGTTGCGGAGTGACAGGCACGGAAGATGTGGCGAAGGAAGTGTGAGGTTCGTGCAGACGGTTGGTAAATTTGTCTGCAAAGAGAAGAGCTGCCAGCCCATCAGTTGCTTCGCCACGGCAGATTGTTTGCATCTCGTTCTGCATGCCGGGAGAAAGACATCCATAGTTATAGATCTGAGAAAAGTGTCGGCGGTTGTCTTCAATTCGGCGCTTCAACATCTCATTTTGCTCAGTCAGCTCCACTGATCTCGTGGTGGCATCATCGATAGCTCGCTTGGCATTGCGCAGTCGACGATCCAGGAGATTGTTGACGCTTTCAAGATCTTGGGATCGCTGAATCGCAGCAAGATAGTCATCTTTTGATACAGACTGGGACGGTCTGGGGGTGAGAGGTTCTGTAGGGCGAGGGCGACTGCGATACTCATGGCTTTGAAGAATTTCGACCTCGCGCTTGGCAAGCTGGTGCTCGACCTCAGCGCGTTTGACAGCTTCATTGCTGGCGAAAGAGACAAGACTATTCTGTAACTTGAAGTGCAATGCGGACATGCGGGCCTCTTGAGCTACCGCCAGTAAATCTTTGGCGATGGTACGTAGCTGGGTCTCGTTCGCATTCTCGATATCATCAGCGGATGGGAGATTCTCTGATGCGCCGTAGGCGTCGCAAAGTGACTTATCCAAGTCAACTGGAGTGATGAGAGAAGGACTGATCGAGCGAGAATGAGACCGGCGGAGGGGTGCGCCGGGAATCTGAGTGGAAGGTGGTGGTGTCATATCGGAGGATGAGAGAGGTGGTGGCGACATAAACTTCTTGTCTGACTGTGAAGATCGGTCCTTGATGATCGGAGCACTCAGATCTGGTGATGGTGAAAGACGGGCCTGTTTCACTGGGGTTGCCGGGGCAAGAATTTCGGCGGGTGCGGCGAGGGGAGATTGAGACATGGCCGGTGATGTCGATTATACAAGAGTAATAACAGACTCAAGGGGCCAACCGTGGGGATTTGGGAGGGGTGGGATGTATAATCCTCGCACTGGGGGGCAGATCTGGGTTAGTTTATCGCTATCGATAGAGAAGAGAGCATGGGCCATTGAAAGGCGGTCGGGCGCATACCGGAGTAGTAGGAGATAGGGAAGAAGAATAGGGTACGTATTGAGTGCGCAATCGGACGTAGAGAATAATGCGAAGGGTGATTTATGATTTGGAGAGGGATATGAAGGGGGAGAGAGAAACAAGAACAATAAGAGAATAAGAGAGGGGGATTATTTGATATCGTGGAGGAGGAGGGGGCTGGGAACGGCAGTGCGCAGTGCGAAATGCGGCTGGGGTCAGCCAACCATGTGATGAGATTAGCCAATAAGAATGGGATAATAGATCCACTTTGCCTAAAGCGGGAAAGGTGGACGATCGGGTGGTCTTTTTTGGATGTAAACAGGCTGCGAACGACGGGGTTGGTCTGGCAACGAAGTTGGGGATATTGTATTTTACATGAGAATAGATGATCTCATACCGGTCTTGCAGACAAACAACAGATAAACATCATCATCGCGGGCTTAGTTCATAATCACTGTTCACCATTGAACGTACATTATAGAGAATATTATCACATACATGTGGTATGTTTGTGGCATTCCACAAATGCCATCGATCTATGGAATGGAACATTCCCGGAATGCTACCTGACAGCCTCCCGGAAAAATCTGCCAATGCAACTCATTTTTCTACTACCTATTGTAATCCTCCTCATCAGTAATAAATTTGGTTTGAAATGCCATACGATTTCGGGTGGTTCAAGGTTCAACCTTGGAAATAGACGCCGGCGGGTACCTGGAAAATATACATCTAGGTACACCATCCAGCCACTATCTATACAACCACCCGCTCAACATTGGAATAGCTTCAATCAACATCAAGTACTAATGCAGTAAATTTTCTCAGCAGCAAAATTTGATCTCATTCATTTTTAGCCATTCCGAAATTGTAAGAACGCAGATGTATTTGCCCGCACCAATCTGGGCAGATCATCTTTGATGCAGGATCCCTACGGCACCAGCGCGTATACTAGCTAGGACGCTGCTGATACTGATAGTACTTTTTTTTCACTCAAGCTTGTTAAAGGCCCACCCATACTGCAAGAACATTGATCATTCTATGCAAATACCCTCAAAATGTAATTCGATCCCCACCGCAGGTGTCTTACTATCGTATTGTTCTATCTCGTCAACCGTGAATAGATTTCTGCCTAAGGCGGCTATCGCGGCATAAAAGTAAGTAAACAAGCCGATCTCCATCGACCTCCAATAATTGAGCTTCGACCATCTCTCCTCCCTTGCCCCAATTCAGCATCCCACTAGAAGTGACGTTTATTTTGAGCTGTCATGAAGGTGGACCTACCTCTATTTTCATCCGAACTTACTCTGTGTTCCCCCGCCTCTCACATTCTTGAGTCTGCACGGACTCGCTGGGGTTTCCTTGACGTGTGCTCATTCACGCTTTGAGGGATTTCGCTCCAACCTTCCAGACCAAAGGGACCTCTAGCATGGAGGGTCAATCGAGAGCTGCTGCTCGCCCCCCAAGTGGAATCCCGCGACCAGTATCGAGACTGCCCTTACCAACCTCAACCGCATCAAAGTCAATCCGCCCCTCACCTTCGCGAGATCGTCTTCAAGCGGATTCTGGCCTTGACCATAGTCGCTTAAGACGTCCCTCATACGAGTCGCTGCTAAAAAAGCCTTCATCACGATATTTATCACCAGCAAAACCCCGGGATGAAATACCCCTTGCATCCACGGAACCCATCCATGGCTCGGACGAAACCGACACACCCGAAGACGTGAGCTCAGTGGGGGATGAAGATGGACAAGAGGCTCGCGGTCGAGTACGACAGACTCGCCCCTCGCTATCAGACCGAACTATAGAAACAATATCAAATATTCCACCATCACCCGCGTCCGTGAAACGACAGTCAAGTTTCTTCAATGGAGCAAGCCCTATACGATCTCCCTCCAGGACGCCATCGAATGTATCGAGCTACTCCCGTTCACCATCACGCTCATCTTCCGGTCAAACGAATGGAAATGAATTTCTGTCGCAACCCGTATCAAAGCTTCGCCTCCCGTCCCGCAACCGTCTGTCAGTCGCTTCACCTACAAGCTTGCCAGCAAATAAGATCCCAGATGCCATGGAAAGCCCCTCAAAAATAAAAATGCTGTCGACAAGGCATAGCACTGCACCGGACAGCGGTAGCACGGAGACAGCAACGACACCCCTCAAAAAGGCATCTCTGGATAAGCTCAATAGCAAACCAATGACCAAGCCGTCACTTACAAAGCCCTCGTCAGGAAAGGCAACCACGACGTCTGTCAAAACTGACATGGGACCGCCCGAACGCCCATTGAACATTCGAAAAACTAGAAAGCCGCAGTCGGAATCACCATCAGCGGTGCGATCTCCATCCACTGCCTCAAGATATGTGTCCGCGGCATCTAACATTCCCGATGACTTGACTCCCGAGCAGCAAATGGAAAGTGAGTCCAGAAAGGCTTCCAAGTCATCAAGCGCTCTGCGTGAGAGTATTGCAAAAGCCAAAGCAGCTCGCAAAGCAGCAGCAAAGAGTGACAAGAATGAAGAAAAGCCCGCGCCACAAGTCCAGCCCGTGGAGTCATGGAACTCTATCGATGAGGATCCTTTCGATCAACTGCCCAAGGGCTCTAATACAGCCGTGCTACGGAAACGAGTGGAGGGTGCCCGTACGTCGGGAACACTCAATATTGCCGCTCTTTCATTGACTGATATCCCTAAGGAGGTGATCAATATGTACGAATTTGATCCAGATGCAACCAATTGGTTCGAAAATGTGGACCTCGTCAAATTCATTGCAGCAGACAACGAATTGACTGTGATCTCAGAGGACACCTTCCCTGACGTGAACCCAGAAAACGTTGATCCGGACAAGGATGAACGAGGGCCTCAGTTTGGCGGGTTAGAAACCTTAGACCTCCATGGCAATTTATTGCAGAGTCTCCCAATGGGTATCAGACAATTACGGCAACTGCGATTCCTCAATCTCTCCAATAACTCTCTTGATATGGAAAAACTTCAAGTTGTGCTGGAAATCCCGAGCTTAGTTGATTTGAAACTAGCAAATAACAAGCTGACTGGCCCACTGACTGCGGACATCAACCGTCTCCGACAACTAGAGGCATTAGATCTCAGGGGAAACTCTCTCACATCCCTACCAGAGGAGCTTGCTGAGCTCACAAACCTCAAAATTCTCGATGTCGGTGAGAATAAATTAGAATCTCTGCCATTCACCGCACTAAGCAAACTACCTTTGCGGACTCTCAACGCTCCTAAAAATGCATTGCAGGGCACTCTCATTCCGGAATCAGTGGTTCGTCTTGAACATCTACAAACCTTGAATGTGGCCAGCAATATAATTGAGGTATTTGCTGTGAATGACAAATTGGGTTTACCAGGACTTCAGAGTCTCTACATTGGGATAAACCGCATCAAGCACCTACCTTCTATGTCTTCCTGGCAATCTCTAATAGTTCTCTCGGCGGAGGATAATAGTATTACAGAGCTTCCCGAAGGACTGGTAGGATTGAAATCCGTCAAGAATATTGATCTCACTGGAAATAATATTACTCGCATAGACGAGAAGATTGGGTTTATGGAAGGCTTGACATCTTTCCGAATCGCCAACAACCCACTTCGCGAACGCAAACTGCTAAGCATGACTTCAGATGAAATCATTCAAGATATGCGCAGTCGGTGTGAACCTGATCCACTCGATACAGATGACGAGGGGTCCGTGGCGACGCAGTTTACTCTTGCACCTGAAACACCGGCTATGGAGAGTGGCTGGACGATCAGGCCTGGCGGTGTTCTAGACAGATCCTATTCGGAAATGACTGAATTATCAGCTGAAAAACTGGAGTGGATCAATAAGGAAGACATTCGCCGCCTTGACTTGCAACACAATGAGATATCTCGCTTTCCAACATCGGCACTGCAGATGCTTGCGGAGAATCTCACTGAACTTGACCTATCTCACAATCCCTTGGATAGTGCCGAGCTTCTGTCTTCCCCCTTAGAGCTTCCGAAACTGCAATCACTTAATCTCAGTGCTACTGGTTTAATGTCCATCGAAGCACTCCTTGAGAACCTTAAGGCCCCATCGCTCAATGTTCTTGACGTGTCTAACAATCGATTGACCGGCCCATTGCCGCGTATTCGCGAGATATACCCGGAGCTCAAGTCATTCCTCGTTTCTGACAATCGGATTGGCAGCCTTGATTTCGAGGCTGTTCAGGGTCTGCAGGTACTGGAAGTCGGTAACAATGACATTGACTACTTACCACCGAAGATCGGTCTTTTGGCCGCTGAACGTTCCCCCCGCAATTGGGGTACCGGCTCGGCTTTGAGGCGGTTCGAGGTCGCAGGCAATCGGTTCCGAGTGCCTCGGTGGCAGGTCGTGGCGAAGGGGACTGATGCTGTGCTGCAGTTCTTGAAGGAGCATATCCCCGCCCAAGATATTCCCGAATGGGAAGATGATCCCAATGCTGATGAGTTCTAAAGCAAATATTAAAATCGGTGATGAGCGTGAAGACGACCTTGGCAATACTGGCGGGCTTTTGTATAATAGTTATATCAATTTCTTCTAACCTGTATATAAACAAATATCGATTTTATTATGCATTGAATTTGTTTTTGAACTCTTATTCACATCAACTGGGTATCATGCATGTAAAATCCAGCATGCCAGAGAATCTGCACTCTTTTCATGCAGTCTCAATGGACTTGCCCACTTCCTCCATTACCTTGAGCCACGTCCTTGACCAAACAGTAAACTTATCTCCAGCAGCCTGCACACCATTGGCCTCCTTCTTCTCGTCCCAAGGAAATTCCAACAAGGTTACAGTCTCAGTAGCATTGCCCCGAATATCTTTCAAAAATTCAACAGACCTCTCCGTATCATCCTCATAAAGAGCCCCCGCAGCTTCATCAACCAGATCTGGTACCTTTCCAAGCTTCAACATCAAAGCTTCAAGCTTTGCAACACCACCCTTCACAGATAGAGGTACTTCGCCAGCATTTTTCAAACGGTTGTTAATGACAGCTGGGTAAATCTGCGCAATGGGCTTAAGAAATCGCAATGTAACCTTCTTCCTCTCCAACAACTCAGCCTTATCCTCATCATCGTCCTCATCATCGTCCTCATCATCGTCCTCATCATCACCTCCCTTCTCACCCCCCATCAAATTATCAAAGAAATCATCCCCCTCCTCCGGATCCCACTCCTCAATTTCCTCAACAGCATCCCGAATAAGATCCCTCCACTGCTCAACCCGATGCATAACAAATCCAACAACCCCCTTCCCAGCCGTATTCGTAACAAAATCACAAGCATCCCACACCCGTCCCGCCGCAACGGTAACAACATCCTTCTCCGCTTTACTTATATCGTTCTTATCCTTATCAGACAGGTCTTTCTCCGCAAGATCCTTAACGATGCCCACAAGAGCAGCGAATTCCGCCAACGCCGTGCGCGAAAGCGTGAGAATTTCAAGATGGAATGCCTTCGTGTACTCGGTCGGTGTAACGAGTAATGAAGCTGTAATGAGCGAGGGTAGGACGGATTCATTTACGGCTCGGAGGACGGTGGTTATTGCTGAGGGTGTGAAGGGCGTTGTTATGGATAGTAGGGAGAGTTTGGTTACTTGCGCCTTTAGAGCGGAAGATGAGGCTGAGAGTAGAGCGAGGGGCTTTGCATCTTGATTTGCCTTTTCGGTTTCGGTGGTGGTGTTGGCTTTGGTTTGAGATTGGGTTGCGGAGGCTGAGGTTGGTGTGAGGGTTTCTTGGAATTGGTTTAGAAGGGTCAAGGTTGTGGTGAGAAGGGTTGTCAATTGAGTCGCCATTTTGTGGTTGTTTGTCGCGGGACGAGACCGCCGGTTATGACTTTGGTTGAGGTGAGGTTGTGTTGGAGGGGAGTTGAGGAGGATTGGTTTGTATGGGAGACTTTTTTTTTGATCGCGGGGCTGTTAGGGCTCTGCGGGGCGGGATCCTTGGGCTATAACGTGGGCTTTTCACGGAGGATTTACTTGGTTCTTTGATACTTCATTGAATATACCGTGAGGAATATATTCCAATAAGGATATATAATATAAAATAACAAATCTATCTATATAGTTGCACTTCCATTGGAGTTTCATTCAAAAAAGCCACCGCCTTTCGAAGGCACGTTAGATAAAACTGGCAGAAACAAGGCGGTGTATAATGCGCGGCGTTGAGGCAGGAGCTTCTCGACTCGCCGTGGCTTTTCTTTTTCTAACCTTAACTCCCTGAGATAATGGGAACGACTAAAGCCCGTGCTGCGGCGAAAGCTGCTAATGATATACCAGAAGTCCCCTCTGGACGCATTCCCGAGAAAACATTCATCATCGACAATGGTGCTTATACAATGAAAGCGGGCTATGGCTCTGGTGGTACCGCCGAAGAAGCTCTGTCTGCGTGCACAACGATCCCAAATTGTCTCGTCAAGACACGTGATAATAGGATTGTGGTTGGTCCACATATATCTACTGGTGTTAGTGATTGGAATGAGGCTATGTTTCGACGACCTGTTGAGAAGGGATATCTGGTGAATTGGGAAGCGGAACGGGAAATCTGGGAGCAGTCTTTCTTCGAAGAGAAGGCAACAGCGCGAAATAAGAGTCTTCGGATTCCCGCACCCGAAGAGACAACATTAATACTCACCGAGGCGCCGAATGCCATGCCTGTCTTGCAACGGAATACGGACGAAATGGTTATGGAAGAATGGGGATTTGGAGGATATGTGAGGTGCTTGGGTAAGATCGAGAGCTGTGCCTGGGAGTGAAGTGATGAAAATGAAGGATACTAATGAGATGGTGTTTTGCAGGTCCGACCCTTAATGCTTGGAACGAAGTTCATTCTTTATTTGGTGACCCGCTTCGGAGTCATGATACGGATATTTTGCCTGCGGATTGTCTTCTTGTTGTCGATTCGGGATATTCCCACACCACAGTGACCCCGGTGTACCGGGGTCTACCTATCCAACGCGCGATTCGCCGTCTTGATATCGGGGGTAAACACCTGACAAATTATCTCAAGGAAATTGTGTCGATGAGACAATACAACATGGTAGATGAGACATACATTATGAATGAGGTCAAAGAGTCGGTGTGCTTTGTATCCAATGATTTCACAACAGATATGGAGAAGACGTGGAAAGCGAACCTCAAGCGTCAGGTTGCCTCGGACGATAGTGTCGTGGTGGACTTTGTTCTTCCTGACCCCAATGCGAACAAGAAGGGTTTCATGCGACCTCACGATCCCTTGATACATGCAAAAAAGAAAAAAGGGGCTTTATCTGGCCTGAGTGCTGAAATTCTTTCGGAGGATGTGTTGATCCTGGGGAACGAACGCTTTACTGTACCAGAGCTTCTGTTTCGTCCGAGTGATATTGGCATGAAGCAAGCGGGAGTTTCTGAAATGATTCTGCAAAGCCTATCTGTTCTTCCTCCTGGATTGCATGCTGCTTTCTTGGCAAACGTCCTTGTTGTAGGCGGCAATGCTAGCATCTCAGGGTTTATGGAGCGCCTGTATGTTGCAATTTCCCAGTTTGGATGCTCCAAGATAGCTAACTCTTTCATAGGGAGACTGAATTGCGTCAGATTGCATCTGCTGAATGTGTTGTGAGAGTTCGTCGGGCTGAAGAGTAAGTAGCTCCAATCCGTTCGGGTGTGAATCTAGTCATTTACTAACTAGCGGCTAGTCCCATTCGCTCTACATGGCTGGGAGGCTCTCGCCTTGCTAGTAACAGGGAAGAGCTGAGCAAGGTTGCCATTTCCCGCCAAGACTATCAAGAGTATGGATCTGGATGGGCTGGTCGACGATTTGCTGGCACTATTTGAAGGTTGCCGGCGTCGAAATTTAGAAGATATGGATATTTATCGGAGTTGGGAAATTTGTCTACATGGAGACAGTATTCAATGCATGAAAGATACCCTTTGTTTTTAGTGATAATAATTAGCTTCACAAACCTGCATTTAATGGTGCATTCCCAGAGCTTCACCGTGACCAATTCTCCAGAGCTCTACTTACCTAGTAGGTAGTACATCTTTTACTGACTTGGTGAAATTATTCTGGTATTAGCAAGGTGATGCAATATTGAGTCGTTCTCATTGTAAAATTCCATCTTAGTCTTTGAAGGTGGCCGTTTGCTTATGCAACCTTGGTTTAATCCTAAACCTAACCCACTGCGGCATCTGGTTTACTGCAGATGTACTGTATGAGAGAAACCTCCTAATACTACAAGCTGACAGGGCTACCATGGACCAAATGAAGGCGGGAGAAGCATATCTTATAGGGCGAATTTCTAGCATTGTGGGTGATATTCCTTTTACAATCCCAAAGCCCGTGTTTGCGAGAAACATGTATGAGTAGATAGTGGTATGTGCATCCCGGCGAGTGCCGCTGACCTGATATTTCATGTTCTCCGAGTCGACCTTCTTTCAGTATCCATAATCTCGCATTGACATGAAAATGACAGAATCATCAGTGACACAGCCCTCTACGGCTCGATGGCCTCGAAATAGGATCTCTCAAGCGATTGAAGATCTTCAGCTACCAATTGAAGAAGAGGCAGAATACATCCCCCATCAACTTGAACGCCGTGCTTCATACTGTGTCTGGAGTGTCCCAGTATCAACAGACACAGTGATCATCGGCGAATCTAAATTCTCTGATGACGAGCTCGACCGGCTTATGAGAATGTCTTCCAGGCCAGAAATAGACCCACGAAATAAGAGCAGATGTGGAATTAGGGATAGATTGAAAGCGATATACAGGAGATTTTTCCCCGAAGAGAAGGAGTAAGTGTGTCCATATCTAGGTAGATGGGATATAGCATGAAACTGAATACTAATAAGAACCTAAACTAGGAAATGTGCCAGCTGCTACGAAGACGTTCGACCTATCAGACTGATACTCGCCCCCTGCAAGCACCAATACTGCCATCGTTGTCTTCGAATGATGGCACTACTCTCGCTGCAAAATAAATCATTATTTCCGGCCCGGTGCTGTGGTCAAACGATTCCAACCCACCAAGTACTATCGACAATGTCGGCCCGTGGAAAACGTCTTTATGCCTCTCGAGCCGACGAGGAGGCAGTGCCACCAGCTGAGCGGTGGTATTGTCCTCAGGCGAATTGCAGACGTTGGATCCATACAAAGCATCTGAGGCCTGATTTAAAGTATCAGACATGCCCTCGTTGCCGTACCAAGATCTGCCCTCAATGCCGGGACATTGCTCACACGACTACGGGGTGTACACGAGATCCCGGGTTACCGGGAATTTTGGAGATGGCACGACGTCGTCATTGGCAGCGATGTTATGGGTGTCACGCGATGGTCGAAAAGAACGGTGGATGTCACCATGTGAGATGTATTTGCGGAGCGGACTTTTGGTAAGTTCACTACACAACTTGAGAGCTACTGTCTGTCTCTATGTATTCATGCTTGATTTATAGTTATCTCTGCGGTCGACCGTTTCCTGGCTGCCGCTGCAGACAAGGCGATGAAGTTGATGCCGATGACCCTGTTGTTTTCGCAGACGAGGAAGAAAATCTTGCTCTCTTTCTTTTTGCCATGGATCAAGCCGAGAGGGAGAGTGCCCTAGAGGCAGGAAGGGGGACGACAGCTGAAGCAGGAGAGGCAATTTCCATGGTCACGGCAATGAATAGGTGAATTCAAGAGATCTCGCAGGGGATGGGAACTTCATTGCGGCGACATTTACGGCGATTTCATATTTATCAAGGCTAGTGAGTATCTAAAATGATAGGATACAAGAGGTATAGTGCAAATGGAAACCGATTTTGCTCATGAACCAAGCTCAATGACATGGAATACATGGCTATCAGTAGTCGTAGAAACCCTTGCCAGACTTCTTTCCGAGCCAGCCAGCATCGACCATGCGGCGCAGAAGACCGGAGGGTCTGTACTTGCTATCACCGGTTTCTTGGTGTAGGACATTCATAATGGCGAGGCAGGTGTCCAGACCAATGAAATCGGCAAGGGTCAAGGGACCCATGGGGACATTGGTGCCGGTCTTCATGATGTTGTCAATATCCTCACGTCCACCAACGCCGGTTTCAAGGCAGATGACTGCTTCATTGATGTACGGCATCAGAATGCGGTTAGCGAGGAAACCGGGCGAGTCGGCGGAGACGGAGGCAACCTTGCCCATACGCTGGACAAAGGCAATTGCCGTGTCCATGGTCTCTTGGGAAGTCTGTAGACCTCGAATAATCTCCACACCCTTCTGGATAGGAACGGGGTTCATGAAGTGGGTCGAAATCACCCGTGCCGGGGCTTGCAGATCCGTCGGGTCTGTCGTAGTTGCGGCCGCAATCTTGGTGATGGAGATGGATGATGTGTTGGTGGCCAGGATAGCATGCTTGGGCGCAATCTGGGCCAAATTGGTGAAGATCTTCTGCTTAAGGTCGACGATTTCAGGAACAGCTTCGATCACAAAGTCCACCGACGAGAGGTCGTCCATCTTGGTGCTCGGGGTAAGAAGGCCGCGTGCCGCATCGGCGGCCTCCCGGGTAAGACGTTGCTTGGAGACATCCTTCTCAAGGAGCTTATCTGTCACATTATTAAAATCTGGTTGAGTGCTTGACTTTTTCAAGCAATAGGCTCGCAACAACGAATATCCTCATTGCGAGTTGCGATGGGGGCTTCAATGTACCGGCAAACTTAAGACCCTTATCCAACGATGCTTGCGAATTATCAATTAGAGTCACAGGTACCTGTGCCTTTTGAGCCGCAACAAGAGCAATTCCAAGACCCTAAATCCTGTTAAAAATCCCTTTCATTCTCGTACGGGAACATACGACGAACCATTTGACCGGCACCGATCACGCCGAGAGACTTAACCTCGGCAGCATTAGCCACGGAGGTAGAGCTGAAGCCACGAGCCACCTTCGGGCCATTACGACAAACTGAACGAAGAGAAGAGGCGAACATGACTGCAAATGATCCGGAAGTTGATTAGAAGCTAAAGACGAGGAACGAAGAGGGAGCTTGTATAGATATTCACGTGTTACTTCCCGACGTCATCGGTTATCTTCGGCTGGCCGGTAATATCATTTCTCCGAATCGCCGAGGCAGCCGAAACGCGGAACGCGTCGACGCGCTTGCCCGTTCGAGTTACATTTGTGACTTGCGCTGCGATATCAAAAAAGTCAAGTCATTCCATTCCACCATGGAACAGGAGCCGGTTGCTCTGGGTCATGATGTTCAGGTTGTAGACCCGGATGTGCGTGGCTATGTTTACAGCCTGGTTACTGCCGTGAGTGCCCAGTCCCAATCATACACTGGAACTAGAGGAATTGGATGTCGATTAATACTGATACCTTCATTCTTTAGCTCGGAGGGTTCAATGGCGAGGATGCAGACAAATATGTGCTGGGTGATGATGCCCTCGCATGTTTGCGTGATATCAAGAGATGGTTGAAATTGTACGACGAAAAGAATAACCGAATGGACGTCGCTCGATGCTTAGGAGAGGCGAATCTGGTCAATGGCGATCTACTCCCAATTCTCTCGATCTGGTGGGAAAATGGACAGAAAAGCAAGCATATGACTCGAGTTGCTTTGGCATGTTGTACGTTCAATTCAGCATGAGAGGATCTATAACAAGAACGAACTAATACAAGCATAGTGGAACTACTTGTGCCATTGACATGGCCCTTGGAGTACCATAGCCAGATGACTGTTAACCACCACCGACATACCCCATACCTCCAACAGACACAAGCCCAATACAAACGTGGTATTCTCAAATATGGCGGAACGAACCTTCTGCGCGCCGTTATCCGAATTGCTCTACCGAGCATGGCGATCCCACGATCCGAGCGTGAAAGCCGCGACGAAGGTATCTTGAAACTGATGTTGTATTTGATTCGGAACATTGCGATCATCTCAACGAATGCACGACTTGCGGCAGAAGGCGAAGAGGAGGAGGTTTCTAGATCAGCTACAATCGACGCGTTTCAGGCACAGGATGCTTTCGCCCTCATCTTGACCATGTGCTCTAATGTTGGTGATGACTTCAACATGCAGGATGTGGTTCTACTGGAGATTCTATTTCATCTCGTTAAAGGTGTGAATGTCGACAAATTATTCATGGAAGAAGACCAACGAAAGGCCAAGCGAACAGATGAGCTTGGTGATCTACTACAGAAGGAATCTCTTGTTCGAAGAGAATATGCTAAGAATGCGCCTACCCGCCACGGACGATTCGGAACAATGATTTGGGTGAAACGAGACGATGCAAAGGTTTCTACTGTCTCAGGGCAAGATGTCTTGCGAGATGATCAAACCACTCTTCACAAGATGGACCAAAGCAAGAAGTGGAATAAGCCTCGACCCCGCCGCAAGAAGGAAGATATTGTACAAAATAACAATTTCAATATGCCGACCCATCTTTCTGCGTCGGCCTCAAAGAACCTGAGGACATTCGTCGAGGAGTTCCTGGACTCCGGCTTCAATCCTCTTTTCACCCATGTTCGGAAAGCCATCGAGCGGGAGGCTGAGCGGGTCCTAGAGATCAATTCCCGTCAATTCTTCTATACCGTGGGCTGGTTCCTCGAAGCCGAGCGGGCACGGCGAGTATCTCAAATGAAGAAACACACCGAACAGGGCAAATCCGCGAAAGAGACCGAACCAGACAGCTATGGTTTGGTTGCTGGAGTTCTGAACCAAGAGACATTTATCACTTTGAACCGGGCTATGCAGAATAGCTTCGACAATAAGGAATGGGACGATCTCAATGCTCAAATGCGATGCTTCACCCAGATTCTGTTGACTGTTCAAGAAATGGCTCTATCGCCGATCGAAGAAGACCAAGAAATCGCCGAGAATATCCAGAATCGCATATTCTACGAAGAGACGACGCACGATAGAATCCTGGCAATTGTTCGCGGATACAAAGACCAAGGGTTTGGCTACTTGGACGCTGCAACGGAGCTTGCTCATGTTTTTCTGCGAATGCTCGAACGATACTCGAAGGAAAATGCCGATATGCAAATTCGATCTAAGCGTAAAGCCAAGCGCAAGAAGAAGGGAGAGCAACTCAATGGACAAGACGCGGCCGGCGATGAAGAGCAGAACTCAGAGGACGAAGAGATGGAGGATGCTGTTCAGGTCACGAAGGAACGAGCCTTTGATTTCAAACGATTCTCAGCAAAGTTCTGCAACCAAAGCTGCGTGGACACTTTCGTTGCCTTTACCGAGTTTTATAGAGAACTGAACCCTGAGCAGTTGAAACGCGCCCATCGATACTTCTATCGTATCGCGTTCAAACAAGAAATGACTGTTCTACTATTCCGCTTGGATATAATCAACCTCTTTCACCGGATGATCAAGGGGCCCGGCGCGATGGACAGCAGCAGCAAGTCAGTTTTCAAAGAATGGGAGGAGTTGGTTCGACAAATCATCCGACGTCTAGTTAAGAAGATTGATCAGCGGCCTGCTTTAGTCACGGAACTACTTTTCAGCAAAATGAATAACACTGTATTTTATCTTGAATATGGTCAAGAAAAGCAAACAATATCCACATCGAAGCGAGCGCCGGCTCAACTGGAAATCATCTCGAAAAACGCAACGACAGCCGATGCTAAGTTGGGAATTGTGGTCGGTGCACTTGTTCTTGATGGGAGAACAGACCTTGTGAAATGGGTTGTTGATGTCCTGGACTCGGCGGCCTCTGAAAGGGAAGCATGGGAAACTCAAGATGAAATCCGTCGAGCAGAGGATCCTGAAGCTGGCGGTTCATCTAATCCTCTCATCCGTATGTCTACCGCCAATCTAACGAAAAAAAGAAATAAAAGCTGACCACTCTATAGCTGTCAAGCCACGTGATGAACTTTGTTCAAATGCAATGTTTTCAAACGCGAAGCTCCGCCTTCTCTTGAACGAGCTCGGGCTACAACGCCTTGGTGTTGAAGATGTACCAGGTGCATCCTGGGTTGTTCCTGCAACCATGACATCGACTGAGCTCCGAGAAGCAGTGTCGACGTTGAACAAGTCCATATTAAGTCCGATCCCGGAAGGAAGCACAGAGGACCCTCGAGACCAACTTCGTCGAAAGAATACCGGTTCAGCTCGAGAAAGTCTTCAAAATGGGACTCTTGATGTCAACTTCGGATCCGACTCGGAAGGAGAAGACGTGGTACCGGATGGAGTCCTATTCCCTCCAAATCCACGATCCAAATCCAATGCCTTAGACGAGCTAAAGAAGAAGCGGAAGAAGAGCAAGAAGAAGAACAACTCCGAGAAAGAGCCCCTTGACGACGAAACCCTTGAGGCGCGTCGTGAAGCACGCCTTTCTAACGCTCTGGCTCGCCAGGCAAAAATCAAGAGTGATCTATTCATTCATGCTAGTGATGAGGAGAGCGATGCAGGCGGGGACGAAGAGTTCTTCCGCCTTGAAGAAGAACGACGAAAGAAACAAGCAGAGAACGTCAAGAAGGCCCTCTTAACCGGAAGACTAGAGAAGGCAAGTTCCAAAGGCAAGAAAGCGAGTGCACGCAAGCGCAAGAGTGATACCGGGAAATCTGCTGCGACTGCTGAGCCTAAACGGCAGCGTCGTGGATCTGATTCTGCAGGCAGCGGCATCCCCAGTGACGACGACGATATCCTCATGGCAGACTTGGAAGCCGAGTCGTCTCGTTCACAGCAGGATGTTTTAACTAGTCACGGTGCCCGAGAAGAGGAGGATACCTCTCTCACATCAGCAGAAGATGATCTCGATTTTGATGATGATTTGGTTTTCAGTCGAGACCGAAAAGCAAAAGCCGACGCCTCCACAGCCAAGGCAGATGAAGACGAAGAAGATGTCCCTGTTGTATCGTCTCGGCGCATGCGTGGGGGATTTGTGATTGAGAGTGACTCGGAGTAACATTATGGATGATTTTTGATGACCTTATGAAGCGTTTGATATTTGACAACGGTGGGGAATGAAGAATGAGGATACCTCTCGGAGTAATTTCAACGTTTATGTTACTTAACATTTCACAATCTATTTCCACTTGTGGATCTCGACTGTTCTATAAGATTTCAACGAGGTTCTAGTTAATGACTTCCGTCATCCGCGGAAGCTTCTCGCAGGGACTTTATTATTTTCGAAGTTGGCCAGCCTGTCCGAGACCCCCAATGCTCAACGCCACGGATGGTGACTCTCAATTTGCGTTCGTCTCGAAGCCAACAACCGCCTGTAACTCGAGTTTAGCACTGGCGGATGGCTATACATGTGTGCACAGGTGTATGACTTACAGAAGGCAATCGGACCGAAAGAATTGACCCAGACGGCTTGTGATTCACTCGAAAGTGCCAGGGCACATATCTCCGAGCTACGATTCTCAAGATTGCGAGTCAATTCAGTGACATACCTCATGTTATCCGTCGTTCTGTTTGTCTGAAATTTTGGCCTCGCGAGGGCTAATATGATCATCGCCGTCTGATAATATTGAATAGACGCAGCTATATAGATATTAATTAGTAAAATTGAATTCAAATTCATCAAAGCAATCCACATACCGTGCCAGCCATGCAAAGTACCCATGAACGGGAAAGGTCTCTGGTCATGCCCAACGGAGTCGTGATTCACGATAGGTGTGAATGAATGGGGAATGCTTGCATTCCATACTTCGAGTCTATTTTCAAGGTAGAGAAGTCGATCTACCGAGCTTGTATCTTCGCCGAAGCACTGATTAATGACTTGCCCAAGTAGGATTGTGATGGCATTCGCGTAATCATCATCAGAATTAAGATCCCTCGGGACCAGCTCGTCGGAAAGTTCGACCATGAGTTTTCGACGCTCAATTAAGGCCACTGTAATATCTTCACGAAGAAAATTCCAGAAAGACGCTCGAGCCAGACTAGATAGTGAATCTAGGTTGATTGAAGTGCTGGCTAGTATGGAATAATATCCTCGTAGATGACTTTGAGAACCGAGATTTTCTGGTTCGAAAGCTCATTAAAAAAATCACCCCAGGAAGTAAAAAAAAAAAAAAGCTTACCAGAAATAATCTCGTAAGAGCGCAAGAGGCATATTGCCGCTAAAACCTCGCCGTCTGATACCGCAGCTTCAATGTTGCGAGTGACTTCTAATAATATCTCCACACTCTCAAGGAGATAAAAATTGGCCTGATCGACGCAAGGCCCCGAGCTTGAGAAAGATAGCAGACTTATAGCGGAGAAAGCTAAGATTGCACTCAGGAGCAGGGGGCTATAACGCGCCTTGACTGGCACTATGTCTGTGAAGTGTCGGTGGTGATCATTGAGGTCGTACCAAGAAGCTAAATTGTCTTTATAATGTCTGAATAAATAGAACACTCGAGGGTCTCGAAGAGCCAACTCTGGATCACTCGTCGATATCACCTCCGGGATGGGACGGAGCTGTGAGGCTGCGTCGTTGCTGGCTCGATTGGTCTGATTCGAGGCTGCGGCTGATAGAGCTGTGGGCCATTGACATGATCGATTGCTTCGTAGACAGGATGTACATTCTGGATGTACTCCATCACCTTCTACAGAGTTAGTGATGAGTCTGAAGTCGGCTAAAGTGCTTCTTTTACTCACATCGTACCCGACGTCGCCGACATTCATTACTTCAATCGTATATTTAGTTAAAGTTAAATGCGTTCTCTCTTCCCAGACACTCACCAGCCTTACATTCAAATTGTTAGCCCAAGTCCAAAGAGAAATATAATATCCAATGATGCAAAGGAAGACTGCGAGACTCACGGCGTGATTCGAATCGGCGTGGCATGTTCCTGTATTGGAAGGAGCGGTGGAGTGGATCGCACTTGCCTTTGAAAGGCGAAAGGCGAAAGGCGAAAGGCGAAAGGCGAAAAACGAGAAAAAGCGGAAGGTGCGGGGGGAAATTCATTGCCTAATCGGGACAGCCCAGATTGCTGACGAAGTATAAAATGAAGTACAATCCACGCTTAATGAGAAGATATTCATCAATTCGCATTTTATATACACAGCCGAAGCCGAAATAATGCTGTCTATCTCGCGTCTAATCACGACTCGCAAGGCTCTTCCTCTCCCTCGAACAGTCCGATCTCTTAGAACCCTGTCGAGTTACCCCCATGCTATCAAGCCGTCCAAGGCTGAGGTACAAAATAGCCAGCTTACCCCAGAAAATCTGGAAATTGCGATCAGGAGTTTATACCATGATGGATTAGTTGTTGTCAACGATGTGGTGCCTCATGACATGCTGGACCGGTTGAACAAAAAGATGATCCAAGATGCGCACGCCCTTTTTGCGCGCAAAGAAAATAGCCCTTTCAACTATAACCCCAACAATATCCAACAAGATGCTCCACCTCTGCAGGAGTACTTTGAACCCCAGGTTTTCATGAGTATGTCCCATGTTCACTATTTGAATAGCACTCGGGCTATACCAGTGAAAACTAACGAGAAAAGATTCAATCGCAACCCAAATTACATCTACTGCCTTGGGGCCAAAGCCAAAATGGACATTTTGCTCCGGGAACACCGCAATGCCTCCTACTCCGGAATTTCCTCCTGAATCACAGCCTGTACACTCCGATGCCGATTTTCATCATCCAGATCATCCCTTTGCCCTAGTAGTCAACGTTCCACTGATCACGATGACCCCGGAGAATGGGTCCACAGAAGTTTGGCTCGGAACACACCAAGATACGGGTCTTCATATGCAAGAAGGGTTTCATGGTGAGCGTGCAAGTGGTCGCATCAAGACACACGAGTTAGAGAAACGTCGCGCTGTCCGACCTCCGTGCCAACCTGTTGTTCCAAAGGGATCGGTCGTTCTCAGGGATCTGCGACTTTGGCATGCCGGTATTGGAAACAAGACCGACAGTGTGCGTGTGATGCTAGCAATGAGTATGTTAAGAGTCGTAAAGGATGTTTCATTATTTCTATCAACTAACATGGAACTTTAGTCCATTTTGCGCCATGGTATCGGAATCCGATGAAGTTACAATTCTGCGAGGACCTGAAGACAACTCTGGAAAAGCAGGAACATTTAGAAATACCAGTTGAATGGGAGTCAAAGGGGAACATCACTCAGCAATACCTGAACAGAGCATTTGGGAATGCTTATGATTTTAGTCAGGGAGGCCAATAGGTCCAGGCAGGTACAGAATACATTTAGCGTATGATAGGAGGAATCAATAGCTTTCGACCAGTAAAAACCATTTTCAACCTCTTTCAGCGTTCGAAATCCGATTTAAGGAATCTCTGGCCATACTGACTCAGTTAGTCGCATACCAGAACAACTGCATTCCATTGGATTGGACGAACCCCGAATACGAGGGCAGATCTGGCCCGTGCCCTCTACCAAAGCACTATAAGGTGTCATACCCCCTCATCTTACAAATCTTAAAGAAGTTCAAGTTCAACTTCTACTGTTTGGATATATGCAAATAAAAAATGGCTGAAACAAAGATATTAGTGGCGTCATGCCACTGCCGGAATGTCCAGTTTAATCTCACCATCCCAGTGACATGTCTCCCTTTGAAAGTACACATGTGCCACTGTAGCGTCTGTCGCTACACTCACGGTGCCCCGTGCAGTTTCCATGCTCCATTACCTTCAGGAGTTGAACCGGAATTTATTGGATCATCAAGCCTGCAAAAACTGACCGGCTATCTTCAGCCAAGATCCAGCTCGACAGTCTACTTTTGCAGTACTTGTGGCTGCCACATTGGAGGATTTAATGGCGTTTGGACCATATCCACCGCTATTTTCGACGCAAATAGAGAAGATAGTGATATCTGGCTTTATAATGCGCATATGCTCCCCGACTCTTCTCCAGATGGAGGGCTAGCAGCAGTTTTCTCTGAGATTGATAACCGCCCACTCGAAACAGATAATCTAGATGGATCTATCCTTCCAGATGTCAGTCTCCCTATCGAACGACAATCTACCGAGCACGAACTTCGTGCAGAGTGTCATTGTGGCGGTGTATCATTTACGATTTCCCGACCAAGCAAGGAATTTATCACAAGCCCTGCAAGTAAAGGGTGGCTCTTTGATTCGGATAAACGTAAATGGTTGGCTGGTATGGATGTATGCGATGATTGTCGCTTGGTCAGTGGGACAAATGTTATTGCTTGGATGTTTGTTCCACTTGATCATATTACACCTCGTCCATCGAAAGATCTTTCAATTGGGACTGCGAAGAGTTATAAATCGTCTGAGGATGTTAATCGTGTATTCTGTGGAACCTGTGGTGCAACGGTGTTCTATCATTGCGATGAAAGACCGCATATTGTCGATATTGCGATGGGGATTTTGCGGGCACCGGAAGGGGCGATGGCTGAGGATTGGAGTGTTTGGAGAGCTGGGAGACCTGCGTGGCCGGAGAATGGAATGAGATATCATGCGGGTTTTAGTCGGGCGCTTATTGAAGGGATGAAGAGATGGGGTGCTGAGCGTGGCCATCCCCAGGAGTTTAAAATCCCGTAAATGAGGATGTGCCCAGACCTCATTCAACTTGGTGAGGTATAAGTTTATTTTGTGTTGACCTTTGAAGAATTCTATACACCAGTGTTGTGGTTTACTTTACCTATGACAAAAATATCAAACCATTAGTAGTCTTCTCTACATTTTTTTCTAAGGCTCAGAGGACTGTAGTTAAGCCGAGATCTCATAGATCTAGGAACAGTGTAAGTATATAGCGAGTAAAGTGATTTCTGAATTTTTATACAAACACTTGAAGACCCTTTTTTGTACCTGCCAGATAACCAGTCGGCTTATAAATGAGATAGACCATATAATTCTGGTAGATTGAGAAGATTGCCGATGACAAGCGCCTCGGTAGTTGCTGACCCACCGACGAAATGAGTCAAGGTGGGACATTCATTTGATCGTTTTATAAGAACCTCGCATATCCCCACGAGCTTCAATTTCGAAATCAAACCAAGATAAAATCCAAACCATGACTCAACTCAACTTCGTCACCCTCGACGTCTTCACTCTCAAGGCGTATGGCGGCAACCCACTTGCCGTCGTCTTCCTACCAGAAGATGAATCGGCAGCATTGACCCAAGAACAAAAGCACATCATCACGAAAGAATTCAATCTCTCCGAGACTATCTTCGTACACCCAACCCGTGACACCAACAAGCGAACCATCGACATCTTCACAATTGAGTGCGAGATTCCGTTCGCCGGCCACCCAACCATTGGCGCAGCATCATGGTTCCTATGTCTCGCCCCGGAAGTCGCGGCAGGCACCAGCAAAGTCACATCTCTAGTGACAAAGTCAGGAGAGATCCCGATCTCCATCACTGATGCAGCGACAAAGGCTGTTTCCGCGCGGATCGCGCATAATACGCGCATTCACGCCTCCAGACTTAGTATCAAGGACCTCTTGTACTTCCACCCCAGCGTGGCTCCATTCTTCGGGTCTGATGCTTCGTTCCCGCTCTTCTCCATTGTTAATGGTATGAGTCAGACTTTTATCGAGTTACCTTCGTTAGAGGCACTGGCCACAGTGACTACGGCCACGGGTGGAGAATTGGTTCCCGTGCAGGATAGCCCGCATCTTGATGAAGGGTGGAAGAATGGGCTTATCTGTGTGTACTTTTTTGTTCGGGATGTAGATGATAGTGTTACCAAGCAGAAGGTCATTCGGACTCGCATGATGCTGGGTCAATTTGAAGATCCAGCTACTGGTAGTTCGGCTAGTGGATTGGCAGCGTATCTAACGCTGACCGAGGGTCAAGCAGGACAGGAATATAAGTACCATGTTGTGCAAGGTGTGGAGATGGGTCGTCGCAGTGATATCGGTGTTCAGGTTTCTCTCAACCAGGACAAGGTGATTGAAGATGTTGTTTTAACTGGAACTGCGGTGCAGGTATCGGAGGGTAAGATCACTGCACCGGGAATTGAGTAGATACAGCAAGGTCAAAACCGGGGATATTTCAATTTAATGATTGGGTATAATGAATGAGACGATGTGTAATAATATCCTCTAAGCAGATTGTATTGTCTAGATTCATGTATGTATAACTTTGCCACACTCTGGGGCAGCCTTGCGGTCAATCATTCCATCATTGGTGTTTAGTAGAAGGCTGTGCTGCATTGGCAGAAATTAACATAGCAAAGTATTTAAACAAGAGATCTTCCTGTAGTTGTGCAATTGTAAATATCGCCTTTCTAGGCAATTTATCAAGGATTGTCTTTGTTTTATGGATCCGAGTGCTCATCCTACTCGATCTATTCTACCCAATAATCGTGTGTTTCCTGGAAACACCTCTCGCCCAAAGCCTCGCAGAGTGCAAAAAGCGACGCTTAAGTCTCAGCTTGCCCAAAATCAACCCCACGCAGCAGAATAATGTACACCTCCAGCCGAGGAGTCCGAATTCATCAAAGGGTCAGTTGCAAAGCTCTACGGCCATACAAGTCTCTAGATTGGCATTTCTAGATTCTTCACTCTACCACCAGAATGAAGAAACAAAGTTTACCGTTGTCTCCTCGTCCAACCATGTAAATTTGACATGAAACACAAAGAAACTTGCAAATACGAGGAAAGAATTCACGTTTGTCGACCAGGTCCTGCGGTATCCAAGGCTGGCAGTTGTGCCTGCTGTTACACACCCGGATACAGTGAGCCTCAGCCTGATATTTTCAAGTCGCCCTTTCGCAGTAAATGGGCGAATACACATACTAACGAGGACCTCTGTGATAATTGCTATTTGGATGTTGCTGGAAGACATCAAGGTGATCCCTGTATGAAATCACTCAAATGTCTCTGTTCACGACGGTCCAACCTTGAAGTCCTTCTTGTGAACAGATGATTCTATATCGAAGCTGCGCCAATCTTCTGGTCTGAGAATTGTTTTGTTTTCGAATACCCCAACTTACTCAGTGGATTCCTTCGGGCAATTAGTCCTCAGACACGGTCCTGGTTAAGGCGAATCTCGTTCATGCCATCGCATGATCGCGCTCCGTACGATGATACGACTTCTGCTTTGTATCAACGATGGAGAAGCAGATGTGAAGATGAAATGTATGATCCGTGGGGGTGGGAGAATATCAAAAGTTGCTGGCATTTGCTTCGCCAGTGCGAAGGGTTAACATGGTTTACAACGACTAGATTGGGCTCTTCTAATTCGACTGATCCGTGTCAATGGGCCGGTGATTTTCTCCCGTCGTCCAGAAGGAGAGGTAGATGAGCCATATATCCAGGATTGCTGGAGGTTATGGGAATCGATTGGACTTCGAAAACGAGTTCAGATTTCTACTACGAATCTGGTAGTTGACAGCATGACGAAAGCCTTGAAGAGACATTATGCCGAAACGACCTTATACCAAATATATGGCGGAGATATCTATCCCCCGCTCGATTGAAGATCCAAAAATTAAAAAAACATAAAATTTATTATGAATTATTTTGAGCTCGCTATAATATCTCAGATTTTCTTTTCCTCGGCCAACTGCCTCATGACCTTAATTGTCCCTTCAACTGCCATCTGGCTCATGCGTCTCTCCTTCTCATTGAGTGCGGCCAACTCCTCCTTTGAGACATCAGGATGCCTCCACTCAAAGATATAGGTCATATAGAGATCTCCATCGGCACCCTCACTGATGACATTGCTCACGCGGCTTCCATCGGGTTGCTCGAACTCCACACGACACGGTTCAAATGCGGTCACAACCTCCTTCACTTTCTTTTGAGATTCGCGGAATAGTACTTCGCGAACGGTGACAGGGTTTCCTTGGGCATCTGTTGACTCATTTACGACGTCGGTGGATTGAATTGCTGCAGCGACAAAGGTCTCAGCAGAGCGAATTTTCAGGAGGAGACCGGCCCAGATTTGGGCTTTGGAGAGTGGGGTTGTGCCGGGTGGGTTTATGGGCGCTGTAAAGGCGATATTGTTGGTGGAAGACATTGTTTCGGAAACAGAGATGAATGATACTGTTTTAGCGAAAGCCTGAATGATGAAGATCTGGATTGATATGGATAGAATTAATATGGCTAGAGGGCGATGTGCCATGAATTTATGTCGAAGTTCGTGTTCGGTCCTCGCGCCTCGACGAATGCGGTATGACGTAAAAGCGGCGGGAGTTTATAAGCCGTCGGGCTTTGTGACTTTAGGGCCGAAGGAGGATTATTCGATGAATTTTTTGATTTTAGGGGAATATGGAGAATTATCGGATTAAAATAATCAATGACTGCTTGAATAGAATGTAGTGGAATAAATTTGATCTAGAAAAGTTGTTGGTATCGCCCATCAGTATACCCAAGTGTAAAATCCCTTGAAAAGGGTCCTCAACGAGCTAGTATACTACAATGTAGTTAGTATAGTCTAATCGCCATCAAGAATAAGAATAATATTATTACGCCTCCTATAGAAGTATCGAAGGTGAATAACGGCTTCAAGATAAATTTCAAGGTTATATATTAAACCCAATCAATTAAAAAGCTATTTCTTCAACATTGAGTACATCAGATCAGACCGAACTGTATACTTCCCCCCCCGAAAGACATCATCACCGCTGTGCATCAAATTCCGCTGTTGAAAAATTAGAATTGACCCTATCTTAGGGAAGACGCGTACAGGATTTTTTGCATTATATCCATCCATAAAAGAAGTCGCACCACCCAGTAGCGTCTCCGGTCCACCATTCGCCGCCTCACGAGACGCCTGTTCTTTCTGTGCAATGATTTCCCTCAATTTCTCTTCATCTGGATTAAATCCTAAAACCAACTGGCTTTCCTTCTCAGCAAGTTCCAGGTAAGGTTGTAACTCTTCCATATTTTGTTCACCGTCACCACTCAAATACAGCTGAACGGTAAACAATGATTTTTCCGACTGATCAGGAGTAACATAGCACCCATCCCAATGTGGTCGAAAATAATCACCCCCTTCGTACCGGAGAAATCGCAGACGCTCATTCAATCGTGGTTGATAATATACATCTCCTCGTCGGGCGGGTCCAAGTCCAGTAACTAATGGTTGATTCTCTACACGGTCGATACCGAACTCGCGCAAAAATGGAAGTAAACGGTCTCTGAGACGTTGTGCAATTTCTTCTGAATCGAGGATGATACGCCCGCTTTTTCGTGAGTCGATAGACATTACTTGTTTCCCGCCACCTGCATTTATCATCGCGCGTTCCCAGGCTGGACTTGTGTCGCTACTCTGCGGAGTGGTGGATTCCTCTGCCAGATGGAGGAGCTATTTACACTCAGCCTCAGTCATGAAATTGTCGATTACGGTGGCGAAATTATTTTTGAATTTGGGGATTGGCGGTGATGTTTTGGAGAAATCGATTAGGCGGACTACTGCGTCTTGAGGGGGCCCTCGGAGGAAACCCTCTCGTATATTGATGGATGCCATTTTTCGTGCGCGCAGTGGAAGTGAACGAAGTGAACGAAGGTGAGAGATTTTTGGGTATATCATAGACTGATCCTGATGTCCTTGGGTAGATTTGAGCAAGGGCGTAGCTGTTGGCACCCGAAAAAATGCTGAAATATGCCTGAATGAAGCGAAGCCAGAGGAATATCTCTTGTGGTTGGTGAATTTATCTTGTCACTCTAATTCAAGACCGAAAGAGTTGTTTGCAAGTTGAATATGTGAGCTTATAAGGATTAGCCTTGGGGCTGAATCATTTTAGTCATGAGGCTGAGGCTGAGGCTGAGTCTGCTGCTGCCTGCGCTAAAACAACTTGAAGTAAAGCTTGAAAACGGCAAGGCTGAAATACAAAGAAGATGGCAGATGCCAGTTCCTTCTGAAGAAGCAGCCCAAAGGGATTTTTGTTTCGCGTGGACAGTAGCTACACACGGCAGGGCTAAATATTGGAGGAGACTGAAACTGAAAACAAAAAAAGCAATTGTATGAACAACCAAATCCGAATCTTTCACCGAATGCCATCATTTCCCTTGCAAGGCATTTTTCATTGCATTTTCGGACTCCAAATGTCTTTCTAGTCTTGTCTTCGCGATCAGACTTTCGGCAAGCATAAGATTCATGTGTGATGGCAGATCGCTGCCGTTGAAGAACTTCATGATATGATCAAGACACGGGACAAGTATTTCACCATGTGTTTGAAAGCTGGGCTCAAAATATTTAGTTTTGAATAGCGAAAAAGGAATCTGGATATAGATTGGAAGTATTACCTAGGTTTCCAGGCCGGATCGCGAGAAAATGCATGACAGATAAGTTGGAATGCAATTTTATGCCAACATCGACAGATCTGATCTGGTCACTGTTTCAAAACCAGACATTTTGCATTGTCAGATAATGAATATCTCTTCTTTATTGGATCCGAGACGTATTCAATCTTGAACCAAGTCCGGCTCAGTAAATTTTTTCAATGAGTTTCCATTTGACAGTGAGAAGATTTACCGGATTGTCTGTAAAATTTAGTCCTGGTTCTTCGGTTGTCCAGCCAAGTTCCGTAGTAATCATTTATCACTCTTTGAAGACTGTCGGTATTGTAGATTTAGAAATAGTTTGAATATCAGATCAGGAACTCTATATCCTCCGAAAGAGACAATCAAAGCAACAAATATTCCTTTTATTTTACTCTAGAAGAGATTCACAACGAACAAAAACTGTTGGTTCCCAATTGTTTTCCAACTTTTTTATGGTACTGCAGGACTGATATATATGTTATTTGACATTGGCAGTGTTATTCCAGGTTCTGAAAGACCTCCACCTTTTCCTCTCTTGCTCAAGAAACCCGAAGAGCACAGGTATTCTGCTTTCCACGGCCAAAAATCCCATAATCAACACAGCGACAGGTAATGCAGTCACCCAATATACCCAAAAGCTCTCGCCGCCTGGACTGTACTGGCCGCTCATACTGAAGATCCCAGTAATATAAGAAAGAGGTATGAAGGCAATAGCAATGTAAGTTAAGCGCTTTATATCCTCTGATTGTGAAATGGATTTGTGCGAATCAATTAGTTGCACAAGCGAGGTCATGATAGGACTTAATGCCTCGAGTGATTGAGCGTGTTGGCCAATCTGCTCTTCTAGATGGATTATATCCATCAAGAGAAGTTTCCAGAGAGATGTATCTTCAGAATTCGGGTTGGATGCTAGATCGGCTGGGTCGTTTATCATGGTATTCGAGCTATACTCTTTCGTATGCCAATACTCGACGAACCTTCGAGTCATTTGTAATTTGAATATCGTCTGCTGACTTCGACGTCGCCATCTGTGAAGATCCACTACGTCGTGTTTCTCGAAATGTTCCAGGCGTGATGATACGCTCGGGAATGTGTACTCATAGTATTTGATGTACCGACTCATCAACAACCCATAAAGTATCCATTCCTGGTTGATAATTTTTATTGGATGATATGCAAAAGACAGGATGCTGAAGCCTCTTTCTTTCCACCCGGGAGGTGACACATTAAAGAAGCCCATAATCTCGTCGCATGGTCTCAGGTGTTGAGGGAATTGACCTGGTTTTTCCTTGTTTTGAAATTTAGCATAGTTGGGTAGGTCACCGATATTTTCGGGTGCGATTTTACGTGGGATTTGAGAGATTCCGTGACAGCTATAGAAATCATGTTTGGAGTGCACCATGATATCAGTATCTGGGTCCACCAGAATCAAACCTAACCAATTCATCAGCTCGTGGGATGTAAGATAGGAGGTTATTAGTGATTATCTTACAGAGCCAAAGACCATTCGGTAGATATTGCTTCACTACCGAGATACATCCTCTCAAAAGGCCAATCGATCTACCAGATAACGCCGGAAGCCGTCGAATATTCCTCGGAATATTTGCTCGCAAAGTGAGATGATATGGAGCAAGACCTAGATCAGACTCAGCTCCCAAGTCAAGCACTTTCTGATAATGAATATTAAAGTACTCTCGGGAAGCTATCTGAGATGGTGGGAGGGCTAGGAGAGGTGGTGGAGGAGAATTCTCGATACCGCTGTATGAAGATGCAATATGTCCAGCGAAGAAGAAAGGATCTATTCCGAAGGAGGAGCCGAGGATATCTATATCTTCCGAATGAATATTTTCAACCACCATCAAGATACTCTTGGCAGGCGTAGAACCAGCCCGACTCACAAACTCCCTCGTTGTTCCTTTCAAAGACGGTCCTACTTGGCCATCTTTCTCGACTTCGGCATATCGAATGCAACTGTTACATATTGTTCCGGGCTGCTTGTTTAGAAAGGATGAAAGAGCCACGAGACTGGGATTCCGCAACGTCATGCGAGACACGTATTCACCGTAGGATATTGCCATGATGATACACAAGAAAAAGAGAAAGAGGAACAGATAGTTGGGCACCAACTTGAGTCATTAGAAAGGTTCAAGTAAGGTTTACTATCTTACATTTATAGTAGAGGAATATCCACGCATTTACCCGGGTGAACTTCTCGGCACGGCAATTGTTACTGAATGTGACTACACGTCATGTATGCATTAGCTTGCGCATTCATGATTGTGAACCACTGGGGAATACTAAAATAGTGCATTGACCGCTTGGAACTTGTTTGCTTACTACAGTAGCATTTCTTTGCGGCTGAAAAAGAAAGTGTTCCCCTCATTAGAACGCCCGAGAGGATTTATTAGAGTCGAAACCCCGTCGATGTTTCTAATACCGACAGCCTACTAATTTCTAAGTACGACATATTCAATCTCGATAGAATGTTCATCTAATATGGAACCCAATCTGGAGTTTAATGGCCACTTGGAAAAGCTATACAGTCTTTTCCATTCCAGAGCAGACACTATCACCCTTTACATAAAGGAGGTGGAGAAAATTTGTACAGACGCTCTAGCCGCCTCAAATGTTCGCCATACTCCGATCGCATCGCGAGTCAAGTCATGGAAATCAGCCAAAGGAAGTCTGCGCCGAAGGTATGATGAACGTCTCATACATCAAAGCCTGCGTAAGGCTGTCGAAGCAAAGGGTAGAACATGGGAAAGCTATTGTCTCGAAACTGGCCTGAATACATATCACGAGGATATGGAGCCCTTTCAAAAGCCAGAGGATATGATTGAGGCATTGCATGATTTTGGCGGAATGAGAATATCGCTTTACTTCCCTGGAGACCTTGAGAAAGTTGCCGAAATAATCAACAATAACTTCACCGTCATCAGGCGAGTCGATAAGGGAGATAAAGCCCCGGTTAATACGCAGGGCTTGAGAGAAAGATTAGCCCTCTTGCAGAGCCCTGGGGTTTCTGAAGATACCACGGCTGGATCTGAGGTTCTTGCACGCTCGATGCGCACCTTCACCGGCTATAAGGCAACTCATTTTATTGTCAAGTTGAGAGATGAGTATATCCCGCCTGGAAAAAGTAATCCCTGGCAGGATGTCGTGATTGAGATTCAGGTCGGGACACTTGTTATGCATGTCTGGTCTGAAATCGAGCACGACATGATCTATAAACCGCTTGATTCTCAAGGTGAAAGGGCGTCCGAGGATGAACAACGTATTTTGGACTTGATAAATGGTATTGTCTTGACGGGCGAGGCTGCATTGAGACAACTTGAAGCCAGCACGTCCAATCGAATGAACGAGCGTGCCAGGAACGCAGAACTTGAGGCGAGTAGCCACTATGAACTCGCGACGTGGATCGAGAAAGACTGCCAGACACGCGGGATTGAGCTTGAGGACGGAGAATGGAGGTATTTGGAGCAGCTTTTCACTCTTTTGAAAGTCACTGGTAAACGCAAACATCGCGAAGTGACAAATCTCATCGAAGAGGCTGTCCAACATAGTTCGAGACGTCCTTTTCTACCGACCAAGATGCTTATTGCCTTGAGCAGTGGGTCAAGATGTTCACAATGGATACCATCTAATGGGGAACCCGACATCTTGTCGATCGTGAAAAATGCCAGACTTTGGGCACTTCGGCTAATTCATGGACTCAACTTTGCCATATACTTTGGCGTGGCTCGAGAGATCTTGAAAATGGAGAATCTTCCTGACCGTCCATCTATTACTTCTTTTCTGAATATTTTACATCCATTCCGACCTCGGTACTCTGGTGCAGAGAGCGCGCAACGGATTGCTAAGTTCTGTAAGGCAATCGTGGAACTGAAACCGAAGAGGGAGGGAAAGTCAATTGAGGTTCTAGGTATTTGCATGAACCTACCCGTCAAAGATGCGAGCGTAGCTATTCTAGCTGGCTCCGGCAACTCAGGGTTCGTTCCAATTCCTGGCATTATCAGTCAAATATTCCCTTCAGAAGAAGGCCTCGACTACGTTGACTATACCAATCAACTTTACCCTACCCTCGACATAATCGATTTCTACTTGTCTCAGAACAACGCAAAACACGACAAACTTAGGATTTGGGATGGTCTTACAGCACGAGCACCGGACACACAGCTAAAGCGTTCCGTCGAAGATCGTTTCTTTGCCCCGGAACAAATGACTGGGAGCGAAGCCATAAGTCGTTGGCAATTATGCGCGAAACGGATCCCCCTAGCCCCATTGAACGTTCAAAAGATTGACCCGGAGGATATACACAAGACAGTCGTGCCTGAACAGCGAAATGCTGGAATCAGTGGCCCTTCAAGCCCTCATGGATCTCATGAAAACATATTGAATCTGGCATATCATCTCTACCCCGAAGAAGAATGGGACAATGTGCGCAGGGCTTGGACAGTTGTTAAGAATCTAAACTTCGATCTACGGCATCGCGTTAATCGTTCTTCATCCATCGATAAGCGACGTTCTGATGAGCCTAACCCGGTCTCGACCAATCACAAACGGCCTGAATCGGACCCAAAGAGCGAGCAAGCTTCAAGTTCAAGGAATATAGACAGGCAGAGGAATTCGGCTTCTCGTGCCCGGCGAGTCCCACGTTCAAAGACAGTTCATGAAAGCTAGTCGAGTTGGAAATCGAGCTGCATTGCCTTGCACTACCGATGTATTAGGGCTGTAGCAACCTTGGCATTGTGGACTTGTTTGAAGCTTAGCCTGGTACGAATAACCGACAGAATTAACGTCTTTCATGTACTTTGAATATGTACTTGCTCCTATACAATTGATTTAATTTCGGTTCTCGCAATGCTTCAAAGGCAATATGGACATTCGTTGTTATCAGTATTCAATTGAATCTAGCGATGTGTCTGAAAGCTCTACATAACACTTGTAAATATGATGTGGATATAATCCTAAGATTCATGGACATCAGTTACTCTGGTGGGCCTGAGTCATGAAATAGACCCCGTATCAAAATGCCATAGTAGACGCCGGGATGTGTTCGGAAATCACTGCCGGGTAGCAAGCAAAAAGTCGGTGGGATTGATCGTGGCCCAACCCCACATTAAAACCCTGTAAAACTAGCAAACTAAAACATTTCACGATAAAAAGCACACATGAAGTTCCGACTTGGCAGAAACAGAACAGGCCCGGTGAAGCCGGGGGGGGTCCACGCCGAGGCCAAGCGCAAAGAACCGGGCCGGTTTAGGTGGGGTTTCTGATAGACGATAAGCACACAACGCGAAATTCGAAAGAAAAGATGACGCGATGGTGGGGTGAAAGAGGTTAGAGAAAGAGAAGAGGAAAAAAGGAATTCGAATGAGGGTATATTGATCTATGATGTTCTATTTATTTATTCTTTTTCTTTTTCTTTTGTTGTTGTGGAAAGTGTTTTATGATGGAGTGCGACGCTCATCCAACTGGTCATGTAGATAAAGTCGACCTTCAGTATTCACAAAACCTCCAATTCCAAATGCGGGGATAATGCGACACATGCGAAGGAGAGAGGCACCGATCCAGTCACGACTAATACGTGCAACACGGTCTTTCGTGGGCATCACTTGTGGTCGATTGTATACATCTAGACCGAAGAGATGGATCGGGGTACTGATAAGTTGGATGGAGGCCGGGATAGCGAGTTGGGCGATGAGAATTTTAAGATATTCTTGAGAAGCAATGGAGTCCGGGATAGTAGCCGAGACCATGGCGGGGAGACTGAAGGATCCGAAGATAGTGAGTCCATCTCGGAGGAGGAAGGCTGAATATGTGGCCAAGGGGATTCTGGTGCGGCCGATAGAACGAACGGTCTTTGGGGGTGGCGGGGGTTTAGCGTCTGGTTGAGGTTGTGTTGTTGTTGGTGGTGGTGTTGAAGATGCTGGACGAGGATGACCGAATAATTGTGCGAATTTGACATCTTTCCAGATGCCCACGGAGGAGTTTACCACGAAGGTAGAGGCGAATGTAGTCATGCCGGCAATGGCATGGTCAATTTTAGGATAGACCGTGCTGAAGAGAGTCTCGGAAATATTTGCCGTTGCAAAAGTTGCAGTATAGAGACCCCAGACAAGTAGACTTGGACGTGAGGTTAAGAATGTGGCTGGCTGGGTGAGGGAGAACCAGAGATGTCTGCGGAATGCGGGAAAGAGAGGCTGATTGTAGAAGGACTTTTCGACGACGAGTCTGAAGATAATTAGCAGGTGCTCAAGTATGCAGACATTGTCGAAAATACGCACCTATCAAAGATCATCACCGCGGGGGTAATCAAGGTTGCTGAACCTGCAGCAACGAGGGTATCTGCAACCATGAGCTCACTGAGCCGGCTGCGGCTACGCTGAATAGCCAGCGACATGTGTTTATCCTGAAGTTCTTGGGACATAATGTGCGTAATAGTATCGATGTAGGTATAAATAATTCAGAACAGCCCAGCCACGATCAATCGAACGGGCCGTCTGACAGAGGAAACGGTGCCGCAGTGGTTGAATGCAAAGAGATTGGACGTAATGGCGAGTATAGGAAATTGACAATGGCCTCGAATCAACCAGGTCAAATGTTGACGAGAATCTGGAGGCAACATCGATTAGATTAAACCAATGTAACGCGGGGCAGTGCAATAATTATTATCTCATGAGACAACTTACTGTGGATCGACCAAGCCAACTTCCGGTGAAGAAGGAAAGAAAATGGGTATACTGTAATGAGAGTTGGGAAAAGGAGAGAAAAGGAACAAGACCACACAGATGAGAAGATATAGGGTTGGAGTCAATGCGGAAATCAAGTAAGAATAAACAGCCCACCAAGCTTATTGCCCAACAAATGTTTCCAATTATGGTGGTTGTGCTGCTGGGGAACAAACCTATCGCTTCTCTATAGATCGGACTCTCCCCTCGTCGGAGTTTTCACCCAATCAGCATGTCGACCGGCCCGGCAGCCGGTGATGCAGCCGTGATTCTAATTGGTTCCCCGAGCCGGGATGATCGCCCTTAATTTTCAGGAACGCGAGACCTTCTAGAAGATCGGTGTGTGCTTGTACACTTCTCCTCCGTCCTCTTATTTTTCTGGACGCGTGGGATTTCCCCTAGAGGAATGATGTCGTGAGACGCCCCGCGTTTCCCCGATCCTCACCCCCCTATTGTTACTTTCCCCCCTTCCCTGGATGTGTGTATGGGGTTGGTTAAGGCGGAGTTTTCACCGCAACCTACGGGGTATTACGGAGTGGGGTTTCTCTTCCAGTTGTCAAAATTGGGCAGTGACAGGAGACAACACTGAGTTTGAGTCATTCGTGATCTTCAAGATGGTGTCCAAGCTTCATGGGGTAGGCATTGAGGAAGTGCCGACGAGGTTGCTCCAATCCATTTGATTGGACCCTGCGTCCGTACTTGCTGGCCCAAAGACTCTTTGGAGCTCCTTCGAGTAGTTTATTAGGATGTCCTAAATTTAGCGTAAGTCTATGGGTGTCGTCATTCTTTCTCACTTGGGCCCCAGGTGGTGTACATTGTATCATCGGATGTCCAATGTCCTTTACTACTCCGACATGGCCATACCTCTCTTTACTTAATTGCTCCCTCGAATATCACATCGAGGGCAACGCAGACTACTAACCGAAATACTATTGTTCCAATGATTCCCTCTGCACATCGATTCGTGACTTTCGCAAGCTCCGCTGGGGGATCGGCATGAATATTGGTGCGATTCTGATTTTGATAACCCTGCAGCACTGTGTCAGGAAACAAGGCTCGAATTAGTGATCCCTGATACATTTTTGAGCGGGAAAGAGAAGCAGATGGCTACGAATAAGATAAGAAAATAAGACCCATTGATAATGACCTGCTCAAATATTATTCATGCCCGATGTGTGGTGATACTTAGGGCTGGCGGTGTGTTGGCCGTGACCCGCACAGCGACATGGGATGAGTCAATGGAGACTGCAGGTGTAGATTCAGAGCTCACCTGAAGATTGGAAAGTGAGATCTGATTCATTTTAGATTTTCCGAATAACGATCCACCAGAACTATTTAGACAATGTGCGTTGAGTTGATCATTGCTCTTGTGTACCCTTGGGATAACGAGACACGCGACACTGCCCAACTGAACTCCTCTACCCGGGCAACTACAATGCCGTTCAATGCCTTTCAATCTTCACATCTTTCTTTTTCTGAAACTTATACAATCCTGATCTTGCGAATATTCCAACAGCATGTTCGTCATCTTGATCTCCTTGTTGAAAATGTCATTGTGTCTTGCAAAAGCCAGACAATAAGGAGCCGGCAACTGTCTGAACGTTGGATAGTATGCCACTAGAACCATTAGAATAAAGCAGCATAAGTATGCCCATTAAGCCACATAATTAACTACAATTTGGGGAGATTAAAGCATTTGTGTCTGCGTCTGTAGAACACCACGAACTTGAATGAATCTGGCGCATTAAGGAAGAAGAAAACCGGAAGAAGTGTGGATCCAATCCCTTTGTACTGTAGAATCGGCACGTACGAACAGGCAACACAATTATGACTTCAAGTAATGAACGGCGGAACGAGATCGATTCTCCATTTTTATGGCGTTCTAATTAGCCAGGCAAAGCCAGGGATTGGTCGTCTGAAGGCTTGTTTATTTCAGCCCTATAGGGCTGAGTGGAGAGGCTCCCTTCTTTTTACCAATAGGACCAACCTAATTAGACAGGTCTACCCCCTTTCGAGTCTGAATTGGTGAAGATGGATAGTCTGCGTGGATTATTACGAAAGCTGTCTCTAGTTGCAGTTAACAGCACACTCTGGAAGACACATGAATCGTAGTTCGCCGGTGTAAAATATTCTTTCTTGTTTCCTTCACCGTCAACATATGCGATGAAGATACCGTCGCCCTTTCACACTATATTCAAAAACTTTACTTTCAGGTTAACATGTGCAGCTCTTTGCTTTGGATTATCGGGGGTGTCAAGAGGTAGAGTACCTGCCACACGCATCCACACTAAAACGCGCGTGCTAAGAAAGTAATAGGCCTTGACGAGGGCCTCATTTCCACCACCGTCGCTCAAAATTCCTTCATCAATGAATTCGGTCTTCAAGCAAGTTCCCTCGATGCGTCCCAACAGGCAAATCGTCTTTCGAATATTACTTCGATGGTTCATATTGGTAGCATTCCTGGTGCACTTATTGCCTTCCTTCTTTGCGGACGTATGGGGATGCTCTGGTCCTTGCGTCAACTTTGTGTCCTGTGGCTTACCGGTGTTATTATTGTCATAAATTCTACGGGAAATATCGGCCAGGTATATGTCGGTCGATTTGTAATGGGGCTTGGTATTGGACAAGCTGGAGTTGTCGCACCGATGTATCTTGCAGAAATTGCACCGCGTAGTGCGAGAGGTATGTTAGTTTCCTTCTTCGGGATGTCCGAATATGTTGGAATCATGGTTGGGGTAAGTGGATTGACCTTCTTCTTGTATCGAGTGGCCTGATCAAATTGAGGCTGATGAAAACCAATGACTAGTATTTTGCTGCATGGGGAGCGGCACTGCATATCTCGAATAGATCTTCTCGACAATGGATTATCCCTCAGTCCGTGCAGATAATTATGGCCGGACTTTTGATTCTGCTTTCCTTTTTCTGTGAAGAAAGTCCGCGACATTTATGTCGAGTTGGGAAACGGGATGAGGCACGGAAGGCTTTAGCAAAGATCTGGGGTCTTCCGGACGAGCATCATGAGATATCAACGGAAATGGATGGGATCCAGGCGCAACTTGACAATGAGCAAGGGAACTCGTTGTTTAGAATATGCGTGAATTCTTTGAAGACTCTATTCCTTTCTCGCTCCAACATTAGGAGATTGCTATACCTCATCTCCGCGCAGATCCTCAGCCAGTGGTCCGGCGCCAATTCTTTGACTAGTATATAACCCCCTGTCCAACATTTACGAATGATTTGATAGTGCTAACCCTGCAATTAAAGCATATGCGCCCGAGCTATTTGCCCTGTTCGGAATAACAGGTCAATCCGAGAGACTATTCACAACCGCAATTTTTGGCGCCGTTAAACTCGTGGCTTCGCTTCTCTGCGCGATGCTTCTTATTGATCACATCGGTCGTCAACGGTCTCTGATCTCGGGAATCGTTGTGCAACAGATATCAATGCTATATATCGCGATCACCCTTACTGTCGAGACATCATTGGACAACGACCAATCCCCTTCAGCTAAACGAGCAAGCCTTGGCGCGATTGTCTTCATCTACTTTGTAGGCATTGGATGGGCAATGGGCTGGAATTCAATACAATATCTTCTGAACGCCGAAATATTCCCATTACAGGTTCGTGCGACTGGATCGAGTCTCTTGATGTGTTTCCACTATGCCAATCGCTATGGGCTATCCAAGGTGTGTGTTGCGAACTTGTTATTAACTTCACCAATACTAACCTTAATAGGCTGTTCCATCCATGCTATTAGAGGGCTCTTTAAAGCCCGAAGGAACATTTTGGTTCTTCTCTGTTCTTACATTTTTTGGTTTGTTATGGACGTGGTTTTTACTCCCGGAGACAGCCGGCCGTACATTAGAGGAGACAAATGGCCTTTTTAACTAGTTTCTCAAGATTGCAATACCTAACACACTTAGAGTATAGTCAAATAATGGCCAGTCATCTATCAATATATCTCTCTCCAATGGGCGTCCACTTCACAGCCAAACAATTAAACCAATCATGCGCAATGGCTTGGTCATCGGACCTTTCTATTGTTCCGCGGGCGAGTTTTCACATCTCCTCCGCTTTCTCCCTTGCTTAATCAACTCGCAACTTCGCGACTTCACCCCAAATGCCGCGGGCAGGCGAGTCTTCATCAGGCCCAAGGCTATCCCAACGCCGGCCGTTGGCGTGCCAAGGTCTGTTTGTGTGATTTGCATATTTTTTGTACTGTAGTGGGACCCAACAAATTGACTGATAAGCAGAGTGCACGAGGCGGAAGCGAAAGTGCGACAAACAGATACCTTGTTCACGATGTCGACGCTTGAATCTAAATTGTTCGGTGGAAACCGTTCGCTTGCGAAGAGATGTTGTACAACATGCGTCAGAAATTCAATTCTTGGAAACGGTCCTGGGTGATTTGGATGCGTTCTCGACGGAGAAACTGCCGGAAATCACGCAGAGAGTGAGGAACAGGATCACGAGCCTGCAAACTGGTGATACGGCACTTCCAAACAATCAAATCGGACAGACAGAGTCTACGGAGATAGTTCCGCCAGCCGACTCGTCTTTACAATTGTTAGAATCCGCCGATGGCAAACAAATGAGGCATCGATTTGCAGAGGCTCCGTCGGATAATACGGACCCACCACTTCTCACGGCGATTGAGCATCTCGCCTGGGGTCGAAATTCAGCTGGCTGTTATCCTCATCGGCGTTGTGGCTGTCAGTATGCTAGGGATAACCCAGAGTCCTTGTCTACAAACAGTGCATCGTTTCAAATCTTCGGTTCGGCGTTGGAGTCGATGGTGGATTTCCCGAGGAGCACCGACGCCCAGAAACTCGTCAAATTCCATGTCTATCATATCGCCTGGCATCACAATTGTTTCCATGGTCCGACATTTCTTCAACAGTGTGAGGTCTTCTGGGCAAGTGGGAGATGCGATCATCCATTATGGATTGCTCTTTACTTCGCAGTCCTGAGTTGTACGATCAACTCGATTCAAAATAGCCATAAATTACGTTCGCAGGTCGACGTGAATCTTGATGCTATGCAAACAACCCAGCAGCTGTTCTCCGCCATGGTGCAGACTATGTACAGCTCTCATTTCCTCAACAATCTTTCGATCTATTCTGTTCAAGCTGTTGTGATATCAACCGAGGTTGCACATAATCTTGGCTTGAGTCAGCTCAATGCAACTTTATTCAACGCGGCAGTACGCATCGCCGAGTGTCTAGGGCTTCACAAAATCAAGGACCACCCGCAAATCCCAGCACCGAATAGAGATCAATGGGAAGAACGGATTGAGCGGGAGGTCGGTAGGAGAATCTGGTGTCAAATGATCATTCAGGATCATTTCGCCATCCCCTTCACAGACACCTACAGTATCTCTCCGATGCATTACTCGACAAATAGGCCTTTGAATGCGGATGATTACAATCTGGTTGAAATGCCAGCTAGTACCCCAACAATAAGCACATATGTCCGTGTTCTGGTCAATCTCGCCGCACTAATGCCTGACTTGTGCGATGGACTTGGTCCAATGAACAAAAGAAAATCCACTCGAGAACAATACGAACGAATACTTCAAGTCGATCAAAAGATGCGAACGATAGTTCAAAATATCCCACCCTTCTTACTACGACCAGATAAATCCAAAGAGGCCCAAATACCTTGGCTGCGTATCGCCCGACGAAGTCTCGCCATTACAGCAGCCGAGAAGATTATCATGGTCCATCGACCATTCCTATTCCATTCCTTCAATGATGCCAAATACACCCATACAAGACGGACCTGTGTTGCCGCAGCCATGACAATATTACGTGAACACGAGACGATTGTCGAAGAGGACGATCTATCCATTTGGACACATAGTGCCTTTGCAATAACAGCAGCTGTCATCCTATGTTTCGAATTCTATTCTATCGTGGAAGAAATCGACAATGCAAAGAAAGAGCTGTACAGAGACGCCGTTCTAACTGCGCGTGATCGTCTCGCCTCAAGACACTCCGACGTTCTCGCTCAGAGAGGGGTTGCTCTAGTCGACGCCATCTTTATTTCCGAAGGATCCAGTCTAGGTTCTCTAGAGCCCATACCGGGGATGCCGATTGATTTTAATCGAATTTTGGCTAATTTTGCAACTCTGAGCAAGTTGAACCCTCATGCTGATGCTGATGATATGTCTATCACGAAGTTACTCGGAAGTACGCCTGAAGGGTCGGGGTCTGCGGGCTTTGATGCGGATGAAATGGCGATGGCGTGGAATCAAGAAATTGATTTTGATGCTTGGTTCAATGGCGTTTTCAATACTTTACAGACTTCTCCATTGTAAGGGGGAAGTGTTGCAGGTGGAAATGCTGGCTTTTGATTTTTCTTCATATTTTTGACAGGCGCAGTTGGGATGGAGTCTGATACCAGTGTTCTTTTTTCGGTGGATTGGGTCATGTATTTCAAATTGTAATATAATATGCATTCAGGTAGCTGAAATATTATCAACTACGGAAAGTTCTGTCGAGGTGTACTATTGTATCACAACTCCAAGATGAGGAGATTTATATGTTTTCTCTTGTCCAGTTCACAGTTCGATGAGGGACACTGCAGATTGCATGTCTTCGTTCAATATGTGCATGTGCTCTTGATTCAAACGATAAATCCTTCTTGCTAGAGCTATTACACCGCGATGTGCAAAGCCGGAAGATGTATCCTCGACACTAGCTTGTTGGAGTTCAACTGTCTGGTAATGAGGTCTTTCAGTTCCTACTCAAAGCTTCCGAAGGAAGCCAATGAGTACCTTGGAAAGCATAACAAGCCTGGTAATCGCATTCATCGGCAAATTTGTACAGAGCATTCAACTTTTTTTCATCAGAAACGGGAGCAATTTGCACGGAAGCATCACCTAGCAGTCCAAACAAACCTGTTTCCGCAGCATCTTGGAAGCTAGCATGAATAATCACAACACGCACGATCACCCGCCACTCTGGTATCTGTTTGAGGACATCAATCATGTATTCTTCTACACAGGTCCAGTGGATACTATGAATCCAGTCGTCCATATATGAGAGAGGACCAATAACCTGGCAACTTTGCCAGGCAAGACAAGCCAGTGCGGGCCCGTCGTACGAGTGCATTGCTTCGTAGCCAGGATGCCAATTGAGATTCACAAAGTCTCGTCTGGGGTTTATCCAGAACTTGCCGTTCATATTGTCACTTAAACCACAGATGAAACAATCATCGTTTGGTAATTCATTCCCGAAATTATCTGGAAGTATGCTCCCTGATTCGTGAGCAACGCTACGCGACTCACGACATACGCGAGTGATCACGGGTGGAAGACCATTCAACAATGCTGTTCAATTGACTGTACATGGATAGGAACCGTTGGCATTGTATTTGTATATGCCTAGGGGGGCCGGGCGATCAGCCTCCTACCCGCGACATGGTAGGCATAGACGCCAAATCTCAAGTCGCAGCTCTGTAGGCAGCCTGGCAAAAAGATGGAAATATTTCGCTGCCATGAATAAGATACTTGGAGCTGTGATCTGAACTAGGCATAGGTGAAGTTTGAAATTTCACCCGTAAATGTGAAGATAGTCGCAGGGGTTTTAGATGATGGAATACCATTGAAATAGAGCAAATAGAGCAAAAGTCGATATATTGACCTGACCATGTCTAGCTGATTCGAATTTGAAGCAAGAGACGAAGAACATTCATTTCTTTAGTTAAAGATCATGCAAATTATGCAAATTGTGGGATCGCAGAAGAATGTAGTTCTCCATTGCAAAATTTTTTAGCCCCAAAGCAAAATCCCGATAATTCCCAACTCGAAATACACCGTGTTGACAAAAGTATGCCATATGCGATGGAGCAAAAAAAAAATTAAATTAAGGTGTCTTCCATATATCCAGTGAGCAATTAATTCCGCGTTTGTTTCTAATTATGCATCGGAGGCACAATTCGCTTGGTCAGGCTTACAAGAGCCATTCTTTAGTGATTCATAATCTCTCAGGGAAAAAACGTGCTAATGAATTACCGCTTACAAACTGTCGGCTCTTGTAAATACCGAAAATCCGTTCTCAATGCGTGGATGTTATTGGACAACCGTCGTTGAATTTAATTCAAGCGGGGACTATTGCGAAGGCACCGCAGCTATCATTGGTGATTCATTGTGGAGAGTATCCCATTATCACCGCATAAATTGCATGCAAATTAGAATGAAAGAAGGCTTTAGAAAGACACTTGAAATTTGGTATAAATCATTGTATTGCCGCCAAGGGCTCTTTGTATCAATTTTTTTTGCCATTGACCTTGAAATTACAAGATCCTCATACCTTACAACACCTTCACAATGGGCTCAACTGCTGTCGAATTCAAGAACGCTGCTACCTCCACGCTTCTGGAGTTGGTTAAGAACCGCCGTACTTACTATGGTCTCAAGGGCGAAAGTCCTATCTCCGACGACGCCATCGAGCGTATTGTACAGGACTCCGTTCTTCATGTTCCCAGCTCTTTCAATACCCAGACTTCCCGTGTCGTTCTGCTGTTGAAGGAAGAGCATCAGAAGGTGTGGGATATTGCTATCACGGCTATTGAAGGCCTGGTCGCTGCTGGTCATGTCCCAAAGGAGTCATTTGAAACCTCCACCAAGCCTAAGCTAGAGTCATTCCGTGCAGCTTATGGAACTGTAAGATCATACTTTGGAAAGAAAAGTGGGTTATTCGGATCACTGACTCAAGGCAGGTCCTCTTCTTTGTTGACTACGAGGCTCTGGCTCCTATCAAGGAGAAGTTTGCTATCTATGCCGACAAGTTTGACCCTTTCGCGCTTGAATCCAATGCGATGTCCCAGTACTTCGGTAAGCAGCAGCAGCTTTCATTTATGATCATTAATTTTTCAAGTTCCACCATTAACCAGTTTCTTCTGAATTATAGTCTGGCTCGCACTTGAGTCTGAGGGTTTTGGAGCCAATCTCCAGCATTACAGTCCCCTGATTGACGAGGAGATCACTAAGACTTGGGGTCTTCCTGCTTCATGGAAGTTGGATGCCCAGCTTGTTTTCGGTACCCCTACTTCTGAGCCAGGCGAAAAGCAGTTCGCTCCTATTGAGGACCGATTCAAGGTCTTTGGTAAATAAGCGAATACTTTTAATTATAAGAATAGCATAGCGAATTGCGAAATGTAGTGAATAGAATTTTGAAACCTTCGTTCAACTATCTGTTTCGTACTTGAAGAATAGGAATAATATTAGTAGCAATCATAAAACTACAAGTATCATACTATGATAGTGCTGGTAGCCCTACGATACTCGAAGAAAGCCGACAATATCCATTGGAGAAATATAGATATTTTTACCTGGAGGTACTTCTGTATGGTTTGCCTACCTACTAGTATGCTATAATGACGGGTTACTAGATGCTGTGCTACAAGTGTCATATTGAATCGTGCTATACTAGTATAATTGCTCGTCAGCCATCATCTAAAACTATCCCATTCAAGTTTGAGGCTTTTTGGTCCTTTTTGCCCTAGTTTTCATCAGTGCTCTTGTGCTCCTCGCAAATGCCGCATGCATAAATCCCAGGACTGAATCTAACCTTCATAATTCAATGGATTCATGTCTAGCTGGTATGTATTATCGTGGAATCAGTCTTTTTTTCGAGCACATCGGGGAATAGTTTGACTAATGAATAGCGTGGGTACAGTTGGTAAACCCTGCGAGGCGGGTAACGAATGTTGCAGCCAAAAAATGCATTAATGTGAAATGCGATGCAGAGGACAATTAAACGAATTAAGTTCAATTTGATTTTATCTAGTTTTAACTCGGGATAATAAGAGCGAAAGCTAGTCCCTTTGACATAAGTTCGGTGATGCCAAGCGTAAAATATCATATTTAGTGCAGTCGTAGATCTTGAACAGCCTAAATAAACTATTTTTTTTGTCGTAGTCCACATACTGCTCCTATCAACTCCCTTTCCATCTTATTTCTTGCGACAGAACAACTTGAATATCCGACAACACCTAAAGCTTCCACTCACTCAATTTAACTCAGTTGGTTGTTCCTCCGATGAACCTCGGCTTCACTTGATAAAATGCTGAGTAATCTTCAATCCCCGCATCAAATCGGCAAGGTTCAAGCTCTCTGCACAATCCAATTTTGGAGAAGCTAGGATTGCGAATTATATTGCTTCTCTGGCGCAATCAGCCATGGCAGTTCCCCAAGTTACCCTGTACGTCGACATCGTGAGTCCTTTCGCATATATTGCATTCCACGTGTTAAAGGCAAGTGACCCCTACTATCCCTTTCCAGCTACACTGTCTTCAAGTATGGCGTTCTAACGAGAATACCCCTGTAGAATTCACCCACATTTGCAAAATGCGAGGTGAAATTCGTACCGATTTTCCTGGGCGGATTAATGCATGCTTGTAATAATACTCCTCCGATAAATATCAAGAGTATGTCATGTCGAGCGGCTCATACAGTAGTCTCTATTTACCCTCTTTTCTGCGAGAGGCCATAAGTACGAACTTGACATAGTACTAATGACTTCCAGACAAGGATAAATGGATGGGTCTCGAGCGTATGCGATGGGCAAAGTACTTCTCAGTCCCTATGACTGAGAACTTCCCGGAAGGATTCCCGCCCAAAACACTTTCCATTCAGCGAGCATTATGTGCTATTTCGCAAAAATATCCTGCCAAACTCCCAGCCGCTATTGAAGCACTTTATCGTTCCTTTTGGGTTGATGAGAATACCCGCATCGGAGATGTTGAGGGATTTGCCCCTGTACTTGAGTCTGTTCTGGGCAAGCAAGCAGTGCAGGAAACTCTGTCTGCGGTAAGTTCTTCTTCTACCCCCTGGGTTTTCTATTACGTGGCGACTAATTTTCCTTTTCTTTTGCTTCTAGATGTCTCAGTCAGAGGTGAAAGCTCTGTTAACTTCCAATACGGACAAGTCTTTCAAGGAGGGCGCGTTTGGTCTCCCGTGGTTCCAGTGTACTAATTCCGAGGGCAAGACAGAGGGATTCTGGGGAATTGATCATCTCGGTGTTGTTGCTGACTTTTTGGGATTGGATCGGAGTCGCGATTCGGGATTCAGAGCTCTTCTTTAAACTGCTGTCTTCAGGACGTATTGTAATTTTTGGTCAATTTGATCCGTGTCTGCCATAGGTGCCAGGTAATCTATATGCGAAGTGCCGAATATCCAATTTATACAAATCTCAAGAAGTAGAATTATCATATAGGAACCAGTCCTGGAAGGATCTATAAGAGGTCAAGATGTCTCGCATGACTTCATGTATCATCAAGAAATAGCGAGATAATAATTTACCCATCCTCCTGGTAATTTATTCTCTCACCGAGGGAGGTAGTTTTGTGCTCATATGCTTCTCTCGCAAGAAGTCACAGATGTGTTCGTTATCCAATTGGTCGATTTTCTTATGCTCGGTTTCATCCACGGCCGGGTCGGTGGCTAGAGGGCAGCAGTTAGCGACAGGAAGATACCAAGAAGATCAAGGGATTACTATCGTACATTGTTTTGAATCACTATGATCTTCTGAATTTGTATTCCCAGTCAATGATCGCACTCGTGTTTGGACAGTGTGAATTGCATTCTCCGCGAGAGGAGCAACTGTCTCCTTCGTATCTTGTACCGTTTCACCAACTACGGAGGAGACTTCACTGCCGAATTCTGAAATAGAGCGACCTCCAGTCGCGAAGTAAATTTGTTCTTTAACTGTTGCGAGAACGCCCTCAGACGGATTGTTTCCGGATGATATGGCGTCATGGTTTCTTTGTTCGGAGGGAGACTTCGTTGATAATGAGTCGTTCGAAGAGCTCATGTTGCAGCGATGAATGTCGCACTTATAGAAGGAAAGCTGATTGGAAACGCTATTAAAGAACAAAAAACGGCCAGGGGAAGAATGTACGTAGGGCTGAGAGGTAGGGCTGAGAGAAGTTTACTACTGGGGAAGCGATGCGATACGCAGGGTTGGGGTATGACATCGGCCCAGAAGGTGGATCAAGTTGCGTGTCGAGTATGATGCTGATCCAATCAGCAATGCAAGGATAAGGCAGAAAGGATACAGCCATCTCTAGTGAGATCATGGCGCGTGTTGGGCCAGGAAAGACGTGGAGAAGAGCAATTTGCAAGGCCAATGTCCCTGGCGATGACGTCGTTGGACCCATCGGGCAAATTTGATAGTCAAAAGATCTGCCATTGTGCAACATATTGCTGAGAACAATGCGAGAAAGAAGAAATAGACTTATTTTGAGATAGATAGGCGGATCGGTTTAGTGGAATCCCTGTTGAAGTGGTTGATAGATTCAACGTTGAGATTCCCGGAGATCTGCTGGCTAGAATAACTATAGAACCCATGACTTTCATTCTGGTCTTCCAGTCGAAATTCCTAATGGGATGATTTAGATACTATACTGATAGCACTTCGGAAAACTAAAACAGTGACTAGAGACCATTATCTACATGGATAATCCCTATGGACTCGATCATTCCAATTTTTGGTATAGATGATGTGATGCACAGTACAGAGAATGACCTGATCTTGAAATTTGGCAGACCAAATTCACATATACCATTATGGACCTTATTGTTTATCAAATTTTGAGACTGAATGAATCCAATTGAATCATTTCTTTAATATTGAAGTAATAATACAGTAGTATGTATATTCTGTGAATATTTCCCTTGCTTTTATACATTTAGCCCCACCGCCCCGCGCAGACTTTAATCTTTCCCATCCAACTTGAACTTCCCCTCCAAACTTCAACACCAACACCCCTTCCACCTCAGACCCTCACAATGTCACCAATCCCAGTGACAATAGTAACCGGCTTCCTAGGCTCCGGCAAAACAACCCTCCTATTAAACCTCATTCCGCAACTCCCAAAAACCTACCGCCTAGCCCTCCTCAAAAACGAATTCGGCGACGTCGCCGTAGACTCGCAACTCGCCTCCACAAAATCCATCTCCGGCGTCCGTGAACTCCTGAATGGTTGTATCTGCTGCAATCTCGTCGGACAACTCAGCGATGCACTAAATCAACTTCGAACCGAGCAAAACCCCGATCGAATCGTTATCGAGACGAGCGGGAGTGCGTTTCCTGCTACGTTGGCTATGGAGGTGAATCGGCTTTCGAGGGAGGAAGGTGGGGAATTTATTCTTGATGGGGTGATTAGTGTTATTGATGTTGAGAATTGGGAGGGATATGAGGATACTTCGTATACGGCGAAGATTCAGGCCAAGTATACGGATTTAATTGTTTTTAATAAATGGGAGGGAGTGCCGGAGGAGAGATTTGATGTTTGTTTGGATCGGGTGGGTGATTTGGAGATTGAGACTCCTTGGGTGAAATCTGTGAAGGGTGTTGTTGATAAGGATGTTTTGCTTGGTATTGATGGGGCACTATTTGCTAAACAGGGGGCAGAGGAATCTGTTCAAAATGGCCATGAAGATGGACATGAACATGAACATAAACATGATCATCAGTCTGAGGTTGAGGTTTTATCGGTTGTGTTGAAGGGTTCGACTGGACAGGTAGTTGATGTTGAGGCGTTGGAGAATTTACTTGCTGCTGCGCCGAGGGAAGAGGTTTATCGTATCAAGGGCATCGTTCGATCTTCGGGAAAGACACCTCCAGCTGAGACCTCGGATGATCTACAGGATAGAAAGGTTGGAGATGATGCTTGTCGGTATTACATTCTGAACTGGGCCTTTGGAAGATGGACAGCAACACCGTCCACTATTGTGGCGGAATCCGCCGATGGGACTATTATTGCTCGGTTGACTTTCATTTTGGCTCGCTATGAGTCGACGAAGTGGAAGAAGAAGCTTGAGGCTGGAGGGTTGGTCAAAGCTGCTGATAATGCAGAGGCTAGCATCGCCGTGGAACGATTGGTTTGAGTTGGAGAGCAAGGCTGGCTCTCATGTGCATTTTCATGACGGAGACGGGGACATAGATTTTTTTGTCTGATAGATGATAGACATGTGTATAAGACTTCAGGTATAAATGAATGACACCAGTAGAAACGCTAGAACTTCATAAGTGTTGAACTGAATAGTTTGACTAATCTTCTTGGGAAAGATGTTAGTCAAACAAACTGGGCATCGACATTGAAAGCTTGGGAGAGCAGTTTCATGAAATTGCTGGTAAAAAATTTAAAGACTTAAGATGAGTATTTGCATACTGCGAAGGGAGTAAAATTTTACATTGTCATCTACTTGGATAACTGGGTTGGGCAGCGCTGAAGAGTAAATTGGAAGGGCAGCATAGAATCTATTCTATTACATCTCCAGAGGCGTCTATTAAGGAGAGCCATTAACAACGCTGAGGCCAGATAACTATTAGGATAGTCGACAGACCAATATACGGTGGTAGTAGACATATCTATACCACAAGATTGAAAGCAAGTCACACAAAACATGCACAACGAATGACGACCGCAATAAATGCGAAAAGAAACAGAAAACGAAAATTTTCGTAAGCTTGACTAATAGTCGAGGAGCGCCGAGGCACCAGGCTCGCTCGAGATGTAGATCACCTCGTGGTTGTCGGAGAATCCATTGAAGCGAGTGGCACTGCACTTAGTGTAGGCGCCCATTTCCTCGAAGTATAGCCAATCGCCTGTATTCAGCAGACCGGGAAGTTCGATGCGTTCGGTAATCACATCGATGCCGTCGCAAGTAGGGCCCCAGATGGAATAGCCGATGGTCTCCGAAGTCGCAGAACTCGGAGAGGCGTTGTCAGCAGACAGCAGAACCTGAGCGACTGGGTGCTGGTGGTCGAAGATGATGTTCGAGAAATTGCCGTACACACCGTCGTTCAGGTAAAGCATGTATGCGTCGCGCGAAGGATCCGCAGGGTCAGGAACATCCCGACGAGCGATGACATTAGCAGCCAAAGTGAAGGCGTTTGCGACATAGTAGCGACCGGGCTCCGCGATGATGCGAATGTTAGGCGGGAAGTAAGTCTCCAAGGCATCACTCAGGATACCCGAGAATCTCTCGAAAGTATCACCGCTGAAGCCACCGCCGACATCCAGAGTGTGCATTTCATGGCCGATCGCGGAAGCTTGGTCAAATACCAAGCGCGCATCTTCGACAGCCTTGAGGAAAGCACTAGGATCCTCAGCTCCAGATCCCACGTGGAAGCTCACGCCAACAACCTTGAGCTCAAGTTGGTGGGCCAGCTCGAGCAGCTGCTGGGCGACATCCATGGATGCACCGAACTTCATGCTCAGGCGACACAGGCTGGTCGAGTCATCCGTCAGAATACGGAGGTAGAGCTCGGCCTCGGGGAAAGTAGCCTTGATCTTGTAAAGCTCGTCGGCATTGTCAAAGGTCATCTGCTTGACGCCAACTTCCTTGGCGTAGCGCAGGTAAGATTTGGTCTTGCAGGGTTGGGCATAGATGATGCGGCTGGGGTCGATGCCTGTCTGGAGAGCAAGGTCAATCTCCGACTTGGAGGCGCAGTCGAATCCGTTGCCCAGCTGTGCCATGAGGCGAAGAACCTCGGGGTCCGGGTTACACTTGACAGCTGGATACATCAGTTAGTAAACTTAATTTCGGCAATCGCAAATGCATGGACTTGAGGGATAAGAGAGAAAAGACCTACCATAAAAAGGCTTGACGCGGCCCAAATTCATCTTCCAGCGCATGTGCTGGCGATAGACCTCCCCCATATCGGCCACATAAAATGCATCCTCCTCTCCGGGGCTGCAGTTGTCCACATCCACCTCAGCCGCGCGCTTCTTCAGAATTTGCAGGACAAGGTCCTTGGCAGTCAACCGAGATTGCAACAGATCGTCCCCGCCATGATTGAGCACGGCGGAGTGATCACGACTAATGTCGTTTTTGATGGTGCATACTTCAGCAGGGGAAACACACGCAGTTGGTGCCATCACCGTACAGCTGCGACTCAGCACGGTGATAATATAAAAAAAAAGTTGGTAAAATAAAGATTGATTTGGTTGGGTCAACGAATGACGCAACTGCGTGTTTTAGGGAGGACGAAAAGTGTCACAACCGTAGTTGACTGGACCAAGCCTCCTAGACCCTTCCTCCTTAAGAGGAAGAACCTTCAGAGAAGTCCTATGCGGCAGCTCTGAAACTGAGGGAATAACCTGAGAGGGCGTCAATGGGGCGAAAAAAGGCGCACCGGACGAGAGCTCAGGAAAGGCAAGCAGGAGGTGGAATGTTGTTAAGAGTGTCGCGGAGACGTCGAGTGGAGACAATTTGGCTGAGGAGCAAAAGTGAGGCTACGGGAGCCGTGATGACGGTGCCTTTGGGGAAAGAACCAAAGGCAGGGTGAAATTTTTGAAAAAGATCGAGAAATCTAACCGTCACAACAATAGCACAGTTAGCGGAGTGGTCAGAATAGGAGAAAGATCCTATATGAGAGAGAAAAAAATGGACGGATGAGAGGAGGAAAGAATTGGGCTCAGAGTTTTAAATTTAGAGGGGGGGCAGGGCTTAGTTTAGGGCACAACGCGATTGGGTAAAAAAAAACCACGCACGGTCACACACAACAAGTATGAGACCACGAGTTGAGCTAACAAGGTAAAACAGAAATAACTCACCTGGGGAGAAAAACCCAATGGAGGACGGTGAGGGGGGAAAGAAAGAAAGAAGAGAAGAGAAGGAGAGGTTCACTTGGAGAAAATCCAGGCGGGCGAGACTGTCGGGCGGTGAACGAAACCTTGGAAGTAAGCAGTTTAGGGTAGAATGTACAGTACAGTATGTACTAGTTAACTAGTTAACTAGTTACACAGAGTAAGTATGAACTAGTAATAACTAACTAAATAACTAATACAAAGATGAACATCCCGTCCAGGTTGACAAGGTACAGCGAGTATGCGCGATTTCTCGAGTCTAGGCGTTTACAGTACTTATGATGGTGACTATTCGATATCTTGGTGGTATTTCCCCCCTGCAGCCTGGAGTACATGAGACTTGGGAGTTCCGAATGCAATATGCAATGCACAGTATGCGGCAATTGTATGTAGATGAATCATATCGAGTCTCGACAGGTAGATAATAATAGATAATACTTTTGATTCTGCAGGGTTGATTGCCTCGAAATATGCGGTGTGGCCAAGTCTGAGGAATAATTGTATGTACATCTATGTGTGCTCTCTTGGTGGCCTCGCAGGTGTCGGTGGCGCATGAAGTCCCCACTGTGTCAAAGGATCAAAGTGTCAAATTCTTGATATTGGTATCGTACTGAAATTTTCTTGTTTCATTCAAAGTTTGTTCACGAAAAAAGCCGCAATCGAGCTTTGCAGCCTAAAACGGCATCAAAGGCGAGAAAAAGTGGTTTTGTGCCTGCGGGATCCGCACAAGCAAAAAAAAAAAAAAAAGTCCCCCCGCGATGACGCACGGTGGATTCTTTCTGTCAGCACGGACCAACTTGACACAAGAGAGTTCCCTTCTTCCCTTTCTTGCCCAAATGGCCCATTGCTTAGCCATAAATTACCATCATATTCATTCAATTCACACTAATCAGCTCGTTTCCGATAACAGTAAATTTCGATCTCATCCGTTTCGTCATTGTGAGAAGGCAATTTCACCTTGGCCTGCTGGGAATCGAACTCGGCCTTCTGCATCAGCTCGAAAAAGACGGCCTCGCTGTCGTGTCGACGCTTGAGAGCCACTAGAATCAACGCGTCCGGGGAACCCCGAACCAATCGCTCCATACAGGAAACAAGGGCTGGCTGGCTATCCGAGTTATAAGTGCAATCAGATACCAGGATCAGGTCAACGGGTTTGTCACACAGTTCTGCGGACGGTTCGTTCCAGTCGAGGGTCTGGAATTTGGCGACCGAGTTGGTCTTGGAGTTGGATTGTGCTATGTTGCGTAGAATAATCTCCTCTGCTTCAGGCATATCCGTCAAGAGAACTTCGCAATTCTCAACCATTGTAGTCAGGCCAATACCCACCATTCCACAGCCAGATCCCAGCTCGACAACCTTGAGAGGTGAGCTTCGGGGGGTGGTCAGAAGTTGATTGAGGGCAGGCATGCCAACGTCAGCACCTTTGGTCACATCATTGAGGAACATGATGGAGGACAGTGCCGCATCCCTATTTGATAATTACCATCTAAATTTGGCAAAGATAAATCATAATACCAAATGAGTATATATCAGACCCCCGGTCCAAATCAACAAGTAAACTTACCAGAGATGTCGCGCAATGCTGTTCCCTGTTTCTTCCCAAATTTTGAACCGAGTATTTGGTTCATCGCCAACATAAAATTGTCGCTCGACGAGTTTCGGCGCCCCATTATCCTTATCAAAAGGTGCACTGAATCCAGCAACCACCATCGGAGCCTCATCAACCTTGAGTCGGTCTTCCCGAATATTCAAAACTTGGACTTTGATACAGGCTTCGCCAGTACCGACCATATTGGCCGTGAATGGACCGAGAAATATTGGCAATTGACGAGAACCCGCTTCCCATTCGTCTAATTGCTGGGCCTTCATTTGCAGTTCCGGATGCTTCACCCATGAATGGCATAGTGTTGCATCCTCTGCGAGAAACTCGTTGCCCAAATCATTGGTGATTGTGATCAGTGCATAAATGAAGTATTGAAAGTCTTTGCCCTTCTTCTTTTTCTCCCAGGTGGGAGGCTTCAGGTAGCGAACGTAAAAGACCATTTTGTTCACGCGTTAATGTATATTGGGGAACTTTCTCAGTGGACGGAGAGTCCGCTTTCCGCGTGTTAAGAAGCGGCCATCCCGCAAATAGTATTTGGTCACGTGTTCGTGAAGTATAATAAACTTGCAGCGATTTGCTTTTCGTAATTGGTTTGTATCCATTTGATAAAATTGATCTAAATGTGCTAATGGTGATTAAAGAAAAAAATAGGTCATATATGGGTTTCTGGCTGCGTGACCTAGTATTTACTTGGCCCCTTCTCTTGTATACAAAACTGATTTGGAATAGTTACTAATGTGCATACCGGACTCTGTCGGGACACACCTTGAAACGATCACCTCAGAAGAATATGCACCGAATTACGCATAGACGAATATATGTTTGTAATCTTTTATGTGCACATTTCAGCGGATCGAGAGACACAAGACTCTCATTTGCAAGAAGATCAACAAGCACGAGGCTCGCATTTATCAAAGCCCCACCGACAAGCAAGAGGAATATGCAGATCGAATCTATAGATTCCGATTACAAAACTTGAAGTCCGAGCCCGAATGAACATCCACTAAGGTAATGGATCAACGCGTTGGCTTAGGAATCAATATATCCACGCTATGTCAAATTCGGTCCCACGAAGCAACCTGTTTAACAATATTTAAAGCCCAGTCATTCATCGATGTCACCTACTTACTAGCCATCCATGGTATCTTCAAAGCCTCATGGGTCTCTACTCACACAGACACATATAATCAACCCATCATACAACGATTTTGATGCACCAGCCTCGAAGGTACAAAGTCCTTCAACACTGGCCCATGTCGTCCTGCGAACCCCAAATTCAAGGAAATGAAGCAATTCTAAACCACCTTCCTAGACGGCCGAATTGCCTACAGTAACTACATGCTAATAGTAAGGATAGTAAGGATAGTAAGGATAGTAAGGATAGTAAGGATAGTAAGGATAGTAAGGATAGTAAGGATAGTAAGGATAGTAAGGATAGTCAGAAATACACTAAGAATACATCAATCATCCCAATCTGGCTGACCATGCCACACAGGAAAGATTCGATCAGAGACTCGATTAATTGCCAATCACCATTCATCAGCTCGTGGTCTCGGCGAGTTTTTTCGCAGCCCAGATGCGATTTGCCATGGCCTCAAGTCCTTTTCCTTCGAACACGAGTACTTTCTCCCCTTCGCGTTTATCTCGAAGGAAAATATCCCTGAAAGGGATCTTGATACATCCAATGATTCTGGGTGGATGCTCTGGTCTTGGACAAATTTCCATTCGTGCAATGGAATGCGGAGTAGGGATTCGCTCTTTGCCCTGTCTTCTCAATGCCCATCTCTCGATGATGATCAGCGAGTCTGAATCTACAGTGAGGCTGATAGCGACTTTGACGTCCCCTTTGGACTCGTGCAGCCAGAAAAGCATATCACTAGGCGTTTCAGCTTAAGTTTAATCTGCTACTACCCCGAAAAGAAAGGCTTACTTTTGCAACTTGTTTCGAGGTTCTGTCCAACAGATCTCCACCACTATGGATGGCCATGTATCTTTCCTGCCCTTTGGCAGATCTGCCGGCTGCCACGCGCAGTCCGGTCTTTTAGCCCGCGTCGCAGTTCTAACAATGGCGGTTGAGGTAGGAATAAGAATACTGCTCATATTAAGAGCCCATATATCAATAAAGGAGTGTAGTGCCATCGAAGCTGCGGCGTGGATGCGGGATTCCATTCTGAAAAGTATGATTGAATGGTATTGATCGTATTCTTTCCATAATTTCAGAATGTTATTTTCTTCGCAGCTCAAGAAATCCTCATAGAAGGAGCCACCTTCCACATCCAGAAAAATGACATAGTCGTTAACTAGTCTGGACTGGACGCCCAAGCATTGGTTAAGGACTAACTTGCATTGCTCAGGTCCACTAAACCGATATGTTGGTGTTGATGCTTGAAGACAAAACATAGTGCTATTATACTGCAGTAGGAATTTGAATAAAGGACCCCCAAATTATCTGAGAATGTTTTTGGGTTGACAGTAGGAATTGCATTGCATCATGATTATCGTGATAACGCTACGGCAGAGCTATCCCGATGCCATGCTGGAGGTCCAGCTTGGCAATGCGATAACGAAGAAAATGGGCATTATCGAAATTTCATAATAATACCGTTCGTAATTTTGGGTGGCATTTTGGGAGTTTGAGGTTTGTTTCATGTGCATTTCAGTATGGTATAAAGTCTAGCCAGTCTGGAGTATCTGGGGCATCCATAAAACCATTCGTCACCTTTCCAGGTAAATAGACGAAGTTATCAGAGTCATCCCACTTTCTTTCAAGAATTTCCAGTGCCCTGATGATGTTTCGAATATGAAGGGTAAAATACAGCTCTTGTAGAAGCTCTTTTACAATTTTCCTATCCTGGCCAATTGCCTCACAGCTAGAATAGGTTATTCCGATTAGAACCATCTTGAGAGCCTCGAAGCTATCATTGGAAGAGCACTTACCCTGCAGTGAAAATAGGTGTGGTTAGAAGAATCCAAGGTGAAAGAGTCATGACAGGGGTGATCGCAGATACAGCATCCAGAATTGCTCTCACACAAATTTGAACTTCCGGGCTATTTGATGGAAGACCTCGGACTCTTCTATAAAGATGTATTAGACTGGAGTATTGATATGCCTTGTTACTAGCTTGAAATTGGAGAGTCATGTTGGCGTCCAGCAAGATGTGGCCAGGCAGCACAAGTCCGAATTCTGTATCACGATGAATCATGTGTTTGATCGATATCTCGAGACATTGTGCTTTTTCTTCGGCAATATCGACGTGTTTTTGAGATCGTGTCTCAACATCATCTCTATGCATTAAGAGACCGATTTCCATGAGGACGATATTGAGGTCCGAGGAGTACCCAGTATAAGTGTCGAAGAAGTACCTGTGGTCTCCATCCTCCATGAAAGATTCTGAAGATGCTAACCCCGGCAGCTTTCCAGCGTCTGTGGTAGCCGACAAGGCCTGTATAGACCAGAACCAACGAGACCAGAGCCAGAAACTATACTCCGATTCATCGAGATGTCTCCGTGAGGCAATTTCAGAAAACATTGCTCCAGCTCCATTCACATGGACTCTCCAAGAGGAGTTTGCACGACCAGAGAAGATTTCGCAATGGCATAGAGTTCGGATGGTATGAAGAAGAGGTTGAACAGGATATCCAGGTGTTTCAAGATCACGACGCAGACAGCGCATACTGAGTGCAACCAAATTCGCGACAAGGTCTTCAGGCATAAACTGAGCCGGAAGCTCGTTCAATAAAGTATAGCGATGCAGCGCTGCAAATGCCATTGTAGCGTAGAGTAGCGAGTCGGATTGGTGGGTCATTGGTAGAATAGTTTGGCATATTTGGTCTCGGATATATGCAGAACTTGATATCTTCGAAGCCTCGGTGATGAAATGATGAAGAAGAAGTCTACTTGTCGCGTTCAATGTTGGTGTAGGTCGCTCTAAGTTGAATGGTGGTATGGAAGTAGGCAGGTTGAGAGCGAAACCCTTCCGAGGCATACAATTCGAGTTCTCAGAAGATGTATTAGTGCCATTGCTGTTCTGCAATCCCAATACACAAATACCTCTTTCTTCTTGGCAAGATGGCTTTGCCTTTCTTGGAACGCGGCCATTCCATTTTAATGTAATTTTATATTCGCATGTTTCATTGGCATTGTAACAACGCCCGCAGCTCGGTTTTCGCTCATCGCATTTTTGACGGCGACGCTTACACCGAGCACATCCATGATATGAACGTTTAACTGGAGCATTCATTTTCGAAGTAAAAAACGAAGCCCGCAGCCAATTCCCCACGTACCCCGCGTAACGAGTTATTGACGAGACTGCAAGATCGTAGAAATTTGGAGAAACGATCTAGGATAGAGGGGTTCAAGAGATGTACAAGGTTTTCCAGAGATATCGCCCTAGCCTACCAAAGCAGGCTAGACACAGATGACTAGGCTTTTGCCTCGTGAATATCTGAGATATTCCATCGGTAGCTCGGCAGATGTGCATCTCCTCGACTTCCCAGATTCGGTCTAGCGTTATCGGAGTCGTGCGGAGTCGCCCGCAATTAGGGTTGGCTTCTGTGGGATTCGTCTGATCTTCGTACTTCGGAGTTCCCACCAGTCATTCATGATTCATTTATCAGTTGGATCGATGTATCTTCATCTCCATCACTTGCCATACAGGGTTTAACATGGATAGATGGGTCTTGACCCGCCATTCAACCGAGTTTTATACGTCTTTATCTCATCGTTATAAGATGGTTGTTTTCTTCTAAGAACTTTCTAACTTGACGTACAAGATTCAAACCACCTTGTCGTACTTTACTGGGTTCCCTGGGTCAAAATTAAGCCAATATGTATACAATATGGTTATTGGTAGCCGCATGGCTTGTATATCTGTTTTCAACAACTCTAGGAGCCATCAAGACCAAGGTCCCTGGACCATGGTATACAAATATCACCAGCTTCGTATTGAAGTACTATGAATTTCAGGGCAAGCGTCGGGTCTGGATTCATAGTTTGCATGAACGTTATGGACCCGTTGTGCGTTTGGCTCCCAACGAGGTGGCATTTGCAAACCTGGAGGGAATGAAGGAAATTTACCAGAGTGGGGGAAGTGGCTACGACAAGACGGAATTCTACGATCTTTTCAAGCAATATGGTCGCCGGTGGGTTCGAGAACCTTCAAAATCTCTTTGTAACTGATGCTTGTGGACCTAACAAACCATTTTATGTTTCAGTCCCATGTTCGCCCTCCTGAACAGAAATGAGGTATGAAATACTGTGTGTCCAGAATTGCTACATGTTCAATGCTAACATTCACAACAGCATTCTCAGCGAAGAAAAATATTTGCGGAAAGATATGCTATGACTAACATATTGACATCTACCATCCTCCAAGGTATTCAGCAAAATGCGGCCAAGGTTGTTGAGAAATGTATCGCTTCTGCGGGCAATTATTTGGACACTTATGTGAGCATTGCTAAAGATCAGACGATCCTTCCATTGAACCTTGCTCATACACAGCCAGACGGTTCTCCATTGCTATGCACTTGACTGTGCGTCGCACGCTCTATTCAATCCATCCGGGACAAGGTCACTTGATGGCAAGGATGACTATAAGCTGATGGAGGATCTATCATATGATAATCGGCTGCAAAGTAGGACATAAAACTTCAAGTTCGTTTTTCACCAAACTAATCACGTATTTATAGGCAGACTAGTCCAGCATCATTGGCCAGTCCTCGCATCGATCCGGTCTTGTCTTACTCCCAAGCCAATGATGTCTCTTCCTCATTCATTTGTTTTGAACCGAGTGACTAGCTCAAAAACAGAGGAGTCGGCCCTTCTTCACAAGCTACGGAGTAAATCCAATGACATCGAAGAAATCCAAATGGCCGCAGAGTGTATGGACCATCTAGCGGCTGGAATTGACACAACCGGCGACGCACTGTGTTTTCTCATGCACGAGCTTTCTCTTCCTCGGTCATTATCCATCCAGAGTCGTCTGCATCAGGAGATTAAGGATCACCCAAATGCTAAGCTCGACGATCTACCATACATGGACGCCGTGATTAAAGAAGGGCTTCGGCTTTTCCCACCAATTCCAATGAGTCTTCCTCGTTATGTACCCAAGGAGGGGCGAACTATCAGTGGATATCAACTGCCAGGAAATTCAATTGTCAGCTGTCAAGCTTATTCAATGCACTTGATGGATACGTCTGTTTTCTCTCAACCGACCGAGTTCCTCCCAGAGCGATGGCTGGAGAAGGAGGGAGAAGCGGATAGAAACAGATTATTCTTTGCATTTGCCGCCGGAGGTCGAGGATGCATTGGAAAGAAGTTAGTACTCGTGTTCTTTGGATATCCACTTTATGTGATGGTTACTGATCAGTCACAGCCTGGCCCTTGTTGAAATGAAGACGCTCATTCGCGAAATATATGGCCGATTTCAGACAAGAATTGCACCAGAAATGTGCAGTGATATGTCTATTGATGACCAGATTATTGCCTCTAGACCGAAGGATCAGCAGTGTCTTCTGACCTTTGAAAAAGCAGCTGTCTAGTTCACATTTACTGGACCCATGAGAAGAACGGACTGAATATCTTGCGGCTGTTGAGATTGGGATAAAGTGAAAATAATCGTCTAATTGAATGGTAGATTATGAAGTAGTTCCATGGATATTCTAATTAAAAAAACTCTTGCATACTCACGGAGTATGTAAATGTAGTTCGTAACTATAGACTTTCCTATTTCGGAAATCCAAGCTACCCCAGCTTCACGTGCCAGATGACTAATCCAATGACATCGTCGTCTGCGCTTGTCGTTCCATCGTTCCTCCAAACGAAACAGCGTGCCGATGAAGTGAATTCCGCTATATCAGACCTCGACCTCTTGTTCATCATAGACCTGTCTCAAGATGATGCGACCGCGGGATCCGCGCTTTCGCCAGCGGATCAATCAACTCTCCCACAACCTCGAGACCGCCAATGAAACCGCCCAAGAAGGATTGTACACCTTTTCGCAGAATTACCTTTCCCCCTGTCTCGCAACGATCGGTAATTGTATCCAGACTTGTACGAATCCGTGTCTACCAGGTAGAGAAGATCATCTCCGGCGGCGACGACGCGGGCGTGCTGAAGCCAACTTCGATTTCTATGATGATTGGGACAACGAAGAAGCCGACGACACGTTACTTGGTTGGGGCACTGGCGAGCTAGATCGTCTCTTAGCTGGGAGTGGTCTAGCCAGGGGAAATACGGAGCAGCCACGCCGCCCGAGACGTATGAGTTACGGTACACGTCACACAAGACGGAGGAGCACAGTGCATATTCCGGATAATCGCAGTGACCCGACTGTCATTCCCAGTTCCTCATTGATTGGATTCCTTGAGCGATTCCCTTGGAGATTCGGTGCGAAGGGGGTCAAGTACCGGCCTTCGGCCGCAGATCTACAGGAGCATCCTGGTAGCTTTAAACGCCATTCCCATGAGGATGAGCCACTAATGGAAGCTACTGAGGATGAAGGGGGCCGGGTATCTTACGCTGAAAACACACGAAATCGCAGCTCTACGCAATCCTCGAAAGAAACCTCGACTTCATTAAGTTCTCGTGGGGACTTATTTCCTAGTGACGAAGAGGAAGATGCGGTTCCGCTAGACGATGAATTCGCGCTTACCTTTGGTCGCCGTGGCACCGGCCTGGAGTCAGATGATCAGTCTGGAACGAAATCCGAAGTTATGAGGTCGGCATCAGGCACTTCAAGCCTTGCTGAAGCTTCTTCAAAGAAGTCTAAAAAGAAGAAGAAGAAGAAAAAGCGATCCTCGACCAAATCCCCAATGAGCACGGATACTGGCTTTATTGAAAGTGTCGACGCGTTATCCATAGCGGATATAAAAATGGAAGAGGAGCGGATGAGACTAGAGGAAGAATCTGCGATTGAAAGAAACCGTTTAGCCGCTCAAGAGCTGGCTCACAAACGGGGCCTTGACCGGGATGGTACTGATCCGGTATGAGTTGAGAAGCTGTTGCAGGATATAAGCCTTCAAACGCTAACATGACCTTTAGAATACCCAGACTTCTCAGCAAACAGAACAACCATTTAACGCTGCCCTGAACCAAGCATTTTATTTAACTAACGAACCCAAAGCCCCCAATAATAATAGTACTAGAAAGTCAAGTGATTCATCAGCCCTCCGATCACCAGAAGATCAATCTGAGCCTTTCCCACCATTTGGAAAAGACGCCCCAGCTACTGCAGGACCTTCAGACAATCCGGGTACCTCGTCTCGCTCTGAATAATTCTTGAAATTCCCAGATTCAACGAACGGACAGATTTCTCACTATGCAGCTCCGCCGAAGTACTAGTATTTGGGCCCGCTGCATTTGATACCACCTGCTTTTTTCTTAACACACCGGCTGTACGATATGATGAACTTTGTTTTTCTTGTTTTTATGTACCTGATACCCCGTCGATAATGATTTTGTGTACTATCGACAGCATTCGCTCCAATGGCGAAAGCGCAATTGCATTGTGAATTAGCAGAGGCCGGGATTATATGAATGTTATACCTCATTCAAACACCCATATAGCTCTTATTGTATCCCGAATCAAGTTCTATTCTTGTTTCCAATCTACTCTTCTTGATCGTAATTCAAGGCTGGTACACATCGATGGGCTAACGAAGGACTTATCTCCGAAGGATCCACACCCCGCTGCGGGGCGTCGTCATCGTCTTCGTGCCTTTCTCGGCTCGAGGCAGTTTACATCTAGTGATTTCACAGAGTCTGGGTGGTAATTTGAGGTGTGCCAATCGTATTGGAGTCATTCTTTAAATCCTGGCATCATATTCTGATCAGAAAGGTCGAGACAGGGTATCTGAGCTCAATATCAACATCATCATGGCCAAAGCAGAAACGGATCTCCAGAAGATGCTCGCAAATGGCGCAGATCCAAAGGAGTTACCCTGGTATGAGCCAAAGATCAATGACGTCCCAGAGCCAGCAAAGACTATTCTGGAGAATTACAGCAAATTTCCACCTGGGCAGGTCTTGCAACATGTTATGGATGTGGTGAGTTGCTGAAAGAGTTGTCAGAATGGTTTGATATGGCACTGACCTCGATCCAGAGAGAAAGGGCATATTCGATTGTAAGTTGTCGGTTGAAGATATCAGGTTAAAAGCCACTATATCATGGGCTTTTAAAGCGTTCACGTTGTGTCTTGGTTTCTTCTGCCCTATTACCTCGCTGATTCTGTATTCTTAGTTCCCTTATCCTTGTATTGGTTCATTCCGCTTTCTTGACTTGAGCATCCCTCAATCCCCCGCCTATCCAGAGGTCCTTCAACGTCTAAAATCGGGCCAGAATTTTCTTGACGTGGGCTGTGCTATTGGGCAGGAGATTCGTCAATTGGTCAGTGCTAGAACACTATACCTCGCTGAGACCCTTCCTTGGGAGCAAGAATATGATTAGAGTATAGACCCTCCGAAAGACTGACAGCATATTGAGTAAATAGATATATGACGGAGTCCCACAGAAACAAATCTACGCCTCTGATCTACGCCGTGATTTCTTCGATCTGGGTTATGATTTATTCGCGGATAGTGAAACGATGAAAGCCAAATTCATTGTCGCGGATATCTTCGATGAGAACTCCGAGCTTGCCCAGAAGTTGGCTGGAAAGATCGACATTGTGAATGTGGCTTCATTCTTCCACCTTTTCTCTTGGGATAAGCAAGTCGAGGCTGTGAAGCGGGTTATTACGTTGCTTCTTCCCCAAGCTGGGTCTCTGTTGATTGGACGACAGGCTGGGCAGAATAACCCTAAAGATCCTTATGATAAGCAGGATCCGCCAAAGAACTACCGTCACGATATTGATTCGTGGAAGAGGCTCTGGGAACAGGTTGGGAGGGAAACTGGAACGAAGTGGCTGGTTGATGCTTGGAAGGAAGAGTGGCAGGGCCTCGATAAAGGGTTCGATAAGTGGCATGCAGATGTTCAATCCTTCAAGCTTCGGTTTGTGGTGAGGAGATTATAGAGTAATTCGAATTTGTTCCGCGCAAGAGGTATTAGACAATTGGGGATCTAGAGAAAGATAATTGTATTTCGTGTTCCAAGTCTCAATCATTGTTTATATGTCATATATTCATGGGAATCATTTATGTATATACTGGCCTCCTCGATTTACATGAGACCGCTGTTCGGCGTAGGGTATTCATTACCAAATACTCGACTAAGTGTTGAAGGCAGTGAATCTTGCATACCCTCCGAAGCACCCCACTGTGCACTGGCAGCGAACTGCTGAGCTTGATTCGGTAGCAGACCGGAGTCGTACGGGACTGGACCTAAGCCTGGCTGTACTGGTTGAACCTGGCCTGCAGACTTCGGGTGTGAAGTAAAGGATGGATCTTGGAAAAGCCAAGGGGGATTTGCGATAGTCATGATTTCCTGATCGAAGATAGTCCAGGAGTCGTCGGCGTTAGGAATAGGAAAAGCGAGATTAGAGGTCGTATCAGGGGGTGTGTGCATGGCTTGCATGCTGGATTCAAGGCGTTGTGAGAGAACAGTGTGAACACTTTCTGAGGATTGGTGGGATCTTTCTAGACTTCGCAGATGAGCTTGAATTAAATGAAGATCTGCGATAATTAGCAAGGCTCGTCGCTTTATGGAAAAAAGATGATTTTTTCTTACCATCTTGATGCGTCATGCCATCTTCTACGCCACGAAGCAAAAGAATCGCAGCCCATGTAATCATCTAATGTGATTAGTAAATAACTCGATAGTGATTTGAATTTGCAAGCTTACTATCAGATCCCAGTTGGACCAAATACTAGCATCATCTTGTCGTAGCCTCAAAACTGCCCTCGCTGATACCAGCAGTTCGTGTCTTTCAACTGGAGTAATATTTGCCGAACTTAGATCGAAGCCCCGAGCAGGGTGGTAAATAGATAGCACGTATAATTTGTGCAAATGATATTGCAAAAGTATTACAATACCCTGTCGGTCCGATGGGGATGGTTCTGGAAAAGGTCGTAGTTAGATATAACTTGGTCGTAAGAAAAGCCACGGGAAGATAACTTACGAGATGACCCATTATATCGAACGAGCCAATCGTCAATTTTCCGCGCCCACACACGGATGACTTCAGAATCCTGTTTGGTGAATGAAGTCTGAATGGAAGGGCTGTCTGGGACATCGGAATTTATTGAAGACCAGATTGTGGGCAGCCCCCTTCCTACAAAGTGGCTGAGACCATAATGCATCATATCAGAGAGACCTTGATATGCATTGCCTTGATGGTTGTCAACACGCTGGATGCCTGGTGTTGGAGGTTGGCGAGGTAACATCGGGTAAGACATGTGCATAGATGCGTGTTCTATGTCGATGACCTAAATGATGAGCAAAGATGGATAAACTTAGTGATGGTGACCTTACCTGGAGGCCTGAAAATAAGCCCTGCCAGTCGGGGGTAGTTGAATCTATTTGAGCAGGGCAATGGTCTAACCAAAGACGGTAGGCCATCGCTATCCATGACCCTGTAGCATCAATATAAGCCTCCGAGCTCAAGCTCGCCATAATCAGGCCGAGTATATCATTGAATGCTTTTCGTTTCGGTGGTAAGGAATCAGAATCATCAGTAGTCTGGCTGTCCCGTCTGATAGAAAGACCGGGTCTAAGATTTGGAGTCAATAGCTCATTGATAGCGCTGCAAGTAGCCGCAAAGTAACCCGAATCGAATGAGGCCAGCTCAGATGATCGGTGATGTAGAGCAGAAATATACAAAACAGATGCAAGTAGTAAAGGTGTCGGAGCCACAAATGCTTCTCGATCACTTAGAAAATGAAGAAGGGGCAGATTATTTAGAAACCTGAACCAATTCATAATGAGATGTTTGTCGACAACGAAGATAATTTTTACATGAAGGAGTATAAGAGAAGCACTTACGAGCTCCACAGCTTCTTGACTGTTGGACGGGACCAAATCTTTTCGTCCGGTGCTGGTCGTGTAATGGCTCTCAAGTGAGCAACAGCATTCCAAACACCCTGCAACGGCACAGAATCAACCTCTTCATCAATACTCATATCCTGGGACACAGAACCTTCCTCAGAAACATCTTGGTTAATACCAAGCGCAGCTTCAATCCGGTCCAGGCGGTCGAGGATAGTCTGCTGATCATGCATCGCCGATCGCGGCACGAGCAGTTCATTCTGAGCCTCATCAATAAATTCATGTATCGCCGATGCCTTGGGAAAATTGATAGATATTAGCTTTACTGCAATATATGCAACCTTTGGCATTGAGAGTTTCGTTTGCCATTCACAGCGCCATATCAGAAACATACATTCGCACGAGGCTTAAATACACATGGCGTTTGTGTATGTTTACACCTTCGACATGGTGGGGGCCCTGAAACCTCACATTTCATCTGTGGGTGGTCAATCACTAATCGTCCAAAGAATCGTATACACGTCTTTCCTTTTCCATGCGCGTGTCCTCGGGTGCCTACCTTCAATCGCCTGCAATTGACTTGGCCCACAATTAGTATCTCTCGGCCCGCACGGGGAAAAAATTGCCGGGGAAAGTTGCGCAAGTAAGGGATCGGGGGGAAAAGGGATAAGCTTACCGCATGCCTTTGTGGGCTTGGGCCCCAAGACCATCTTGGCCTGCTTGTCCATCGCGATCAGAGATCAAAGGGTCACATTCCACTGAACTTCAAGAGGAAGTCTGAAAGTTGAGTCGGTCGTGATTGAAGGCCACGTGATTCGGGGTTGGGGTTGTGCACGGGCCGATTTTCCGGGGAGATCCACATGTTTTGCTTAAGTATGGAGCAGAGAGTATGGGGATAGAGATGGGATGGGGATGAGATTGAATGAGTTGTCATTGATAATATTCAGAGTTGAGAGTAATTACGCATGTTCTCACATTTTTAGTCCGTCCTGCGTAGGCTGAAAAGTCCAGGGCGGTTCCGAGAAACGGAGATGGAAGCGTGCTTCGAGGGCTCGCATTCTGCTGTTCTTGCGCTGCATCCCCCTGAAAGGGAATAGGATGCCATATCTGCAACCAAAGGAGGTGGCTAGTTGAAGATATGAGGAAGCTCTGGTGTCAAGGACACGTATAGATCTTTGAGCGCGATGTGGGATGGATAGTAGAGAAAGGGAAATGCAGAAGAAGATGGAAGAGGTAGTATACACGTTATATACAAGGAGGAATGCAGAGGTATTAGGACATGTCAGAAATGTGGGACATAAAATTACATGGGAAATAACCTTTATTTCCCTTCGCTGATTAGGTGAGAACTGACTTAGGCCACGGGAGCCGCATCCTCTTGCTGGCCCATGGACAGCTTGCGGACTTCCCAGTCAGAGTTGGCCCAGTCCTTCTTCTCACCAAGGACGCAGGTTGCCTTTCGTGAGCCATTGACCAGGAATCGGTCAGCCACCTCGTTGATATCCTTAGCAGTGACATCCAGGACCTGTTCTCTCCACTTCTGGTCCATTTCGTGGGTGACACCGCTCAGGAAGTAGCGAGCGCCTTCTTCGTCGACGCTGACAGGAGCATCAAGACCTTGGAAGATACCAAGCTTAGCCTCCTCGATTTCGCGCTCAGACCAGGCACGATCTCTGGCGAAGATTCCACTGTTCTCGAAAACCTTAAGAGAGTTCATGGGGTTAGGATCCCGGTAGCTCATGAAGGTGAAAATGCCCTTGACAGGTCCATTGCTAGCACCTGCACCATACGCGCCACCCTTCTCTCGAATTTCAGGGTGCAAGTAGTTGTGAGTCAGGAGCTGAGACAGCACTGTGAGTGGCGCACTGGAAGAGTCGACGAAAGGCACAGTCTGGGTGGCTTGGCCGGAGTAGTAGACCTTATAGGGGAGATCGTAGAGGGCCTTGCCAACCGATTTGAAAGTCGAATCAGACGAGGAGCCGCTTGGGGAGAAGGTCTTGGGAAGGCCAGAGAGCCACTTTTGCAGAACAGACTCATTCCGAGCAGCACTCTCGGGCTCACAGACCATGCGAACGCGCAGATTAGAGGACTTGGAGATGGCGAATGCTTGGATAAGACGGAGCTTCTCAATCAACTCCTGCAAGCGCTCTGGTGAAGATTCAGCGTCCCGAAGAAGGTTGGCAGTAGCTTGCAATTGCTCAAGGCCGGATTGCTGCTCCTGAACCCAGAAGCTGTGGGAGAGACTGGCAGCAGCAGCATTGACGGCGAATCGGTGACCGGTACCCGCAACAGAATCCAGAGCTCCATTGGTGGTGAGACGCAGAAGCTCCTGGATCATGGCGGGAGCAGCTGGGCTGGTGAAGTCAGTTTCCATGACCAGAGCCGAGAGCATTTCCAGCATCTCGGGGATATTCTGGTCTAAAGCGAAACCGTTGAACTGAAGACCCTCCTTGAACTGATCCAGGTGAGTTGGGGAGTTCACAAGGAATGAGGAGGTGGAAATTCCTCCAGTCTTAAGCTTGATTAAATCCTCCCATTGCTCCATGGATCGGCTAGCGGTACCCAGGCGCATAACACAATCATTGAAAAGAGGCATCAAAAGACGAAGATCAGCAGGAAGATCGTCAAAGGAGTTAACGGCTTGGAAGTAAGTCAGGCCGTTAGTGGGAGCCTCACGCCACACGACTTCAGTATCGTCAACCTTGGACTCCCGCACAGGCTTACGCTCCTTCTCGCGCGAAATGTCCTTTACGCGCAATGTGGGGAGACAGCTGAGGTCAGCGTTGTGTGCATCTTCCTGTACCTTAAGGAGTTGCAATTCCTCTTCGCTCAGCTTGGCAACGGCATTTTCAACCGAGCCATGCTGCTCAATGAGTTGCGAGAGTTTAGTCTGGCGACGGACAGCCTCCTTGTCATCCAAGTCTTTGTTAAAAGTAGGTGTTCCGACCATCGTGAAGGTCATGCACTGATCATTGAGGAGGTATTTCTCAACAAGAGACTCGAGATAGCCGGGCTTCTCATAGCGCTTCTTGAACTCCTCGATGACATCATTCCAGGCCAGCTCCTTCATAGGGTTGGAGCCATTGAGCCAGGCTGAGATAGTCTTCTCCATGACGCCGATTCCGAAATTGGCAGTCTTGTGTCGCAGGGAAAGCTCCAGTTGGTGCAAGAAGCCTCGCACCTTTTCTTCACTAAAACCAGTGGAGACCGATTCGCGGAATGCATTTTGAACAGCTTGCTTAACCTGAGGCGCTTCCGCCTCGCTCACACCAGTGACACCAACAGAAAAGACAGGAGTCCTACCCGAGTTGTCCAAGCCGGTATTGGGGGTGAAGGATGATCCCAAGCCACTTTCAATGAGTGCCCGGTACATGGGAGAGCCATAGCCATCAAGGAAAAGAGACGAGATAATTCCGACGGAGAAAGTCTCGACAATGTCGGTTGTATCACCCATGTACCATGAAGTGGAGGTTTTGTGCTGCTTGTCATCGCTAGAGAAGGTATCGATAGGGCCGGGAACCGTGACGTTGACTGGGCCCTTACTCAGATCCACAGGCTTCTTGACATCGGTATCCATGTGACCCTTGGTAAATCCATCAAGAACGGCTCCAACCTGTTCTAAATGAGTCTCCAAAGGCATGTCACCGTATGTAAAGATTTTAGAGTTGCTGGGATGGTAGTTGCGCTTCGAAAAGTCGGACAGCTGCTTGTGTGTGAGATCAGTGATGTATTCCGGGTCACCGCCGGAGTTGTTGAGAGCTGGAATGATGTTCTCCTTGAACTTGATATAGTACAGGTAATTGGCATCCGAGATTTGACCCTTCATCTCATTGTACACGACACCCTTGAAGACGATGTCATCTAACTGCGCCTTCTTTTCCGGTTCACCAGGGGTCGCCAAAAGAGCACGAGGGTCCTCGGGGCCAAGTCGCCATCCTTCTTGACGGAAGTCTTCCTCCTTAAGAAGCGGGTGCAATGTCGCATCGAGATAAACAGACAAAAGGTTCTGAAAATCTTGCTGATTTGTGGTGGCAAACGGATATGTGGTATGATCGGAAGCAGTGAAAGCATTCATGAAGTTGGATAGAGAACGAGGGAGCATCTTAAAGAATGGATCGCGAATAGGGAACCTAATAGTTGAAAGCTCGTAATGTTAGCACTGCCAATGCGGTAGATCTCTTCGTAGGTAGGGAAGCTTACTTCTCACTACCACAGAGAGTAGTATGTTCCAGGATGTGAGGAACACCCGTCGCATCGGGAGGATTCGTCTTGAACCCGATTCCAAACACATTGTTCTTATCATCTCTCGCCACATGCATATAGTCTGCGTTGGTCTCATCATGAGTCAACCGCACTGCGGTCAAGTGCAACTCAGGAACATGCTTCTTCTCTTGAAGCGTAAACCCGTGAAGCTTCTCGCCAATCTTTGGGAAATTATCAATATTTGTCACAGTTGATACGGATCGAGTCGTTCTATATAGTTGAGGGATCGCAGAGTTCGACTTCAAGAAGCGACTGGAGACTGATTGGCGCAAAGCTGGAGCTGGAACGCGGGCCCTACCCAGGCCCATGTATGAGCGCAGCATGATTATCACGAAGCTGTTGCCCAATCCAATAATCCAAATGAAACAACGAAAATAACGATTGAACGAAAGTTAGGCTTCCCCTTTCCGCGTCGTGAAAATAGAAAAAAGAAGAATGATGGAAGACAAAAACAAGATGAACGAGATCGGCCCGAACTCCCCGGCTTATGTCATTCACGCTAGACGCTTAAGCCCTCGTGACGGCTTATAGAACACGTCGGAGGGGGGAACTTGCGGACAGCTAGGGTCTTGCTAACATATTCGATACCCTTCGACGCTCATTCAAATACTCTCCTTCTTCTTAACCACCCAAATTATTTCCCCCAGCCTCTAGGGAAACTCCGATCTTGTCTTACGCTGTGGCTGGTGCCGTTGCGGCTGGGCGGATGACTAAGGGCCCCCTCGTCGAGTTTCTGCGAGTCTCCGAAGGAAACCAGAAAGGCCGCTTCTCCAGGAAAGCGCTTGAGTCCCACCTTTAACTCTCCGAACGATCCCAGAGGTGACCTTCTGATCGATCTAGTCTTGCCTCTGGGTTCTCTTGTTGATCTATCGTATCCGCTACCACGATTGACCATTCCGTTAACCTCCTACGTACATCCCGTTTTCGCACAATTTTTTGACTTGTGACTCTTGATACGACTGCGACAAGCCTCCGTCTGTACTTTAGAGAGCTCTCAGGTGTTACCTGTTTAGCCTGTACGATGTCGTCTACCACTATGGCGAAAAAGAATAAGGCGAAGAAAGTTGCCGATCCGAATGAGACGTCCAAACTATTGGCCGCAAAGATCTCGCAGTTGGAGCAGGATGCTGCGGGTGAGAAGGATCAAGAGCAGGAAGTTGGTGCGTGATTGCCCCCGAATGCAGCAAACCATTGTATCGAAGAATGTCCGGAAGATTCGTCGCAATATGGTGGACGTGGGGATATGGACATAGGCTAATATTTGAATTCAATCTACAGAGCGCGAAGTGAAGAAAGCCACTCGGGACCTCAATCAACTGCTTAATAACATCGAATCACCGATGACTCGCTTGGAAACCGTACATAAAAAGTACATTGAATTACTTTCGGATATGAAGAAACTGGACCGTGACTATGCCAAAAGCAAAAAGCGTGCCGATCAGTTGCAAAAGGATCAGGAGAAGGGGAAATCAGAGTTGAATAAGACCGTTACGATGAAGGACAAGCTTGAGAAGCTGTGCCGTGAATTAACCAAAGAAAATAAAAAAGTCAAGGTGCGCCAATGTGTCTCCGCTACCAATGCCCGAGTTGCAGACTAATCATGGATTTCTGAATAGGATGAAAACAAAAAACTTGAAGATACGGAAAAGAAAGCTCGTTTGATTGTCAATGAACGTCTCGACTCTCTCCTGTATGACATTCAAGATGTCATGGCCGCGAAAGGGAACCCTCGCAACGAAAAGGTGGATGTGGATCTGGATGAAGCGTATGCAACCCCCTCTAGATTGTAGGCATTTTTACATAGACTAACGAAAATGCAGTCTTCGTGTGAAGTTGAAGACAATCAGCGAACAATTCGACACTCGGGAACTACACTACAAGGGTTTGCTTCGTAGCAAGGATTCCGAGATTCAAAGTTTGACCACGAAATACGAGGAGCAACGACGGACGGCTGATAATGAGACCGCTCGCGGTCGAGCATTAAGTGCCCAAGTCTCCACTTTCTCACATACCGAGGCAGAACTGCGGAGCCAGCTTAACATCTACGTGGAGAAGTTCAAGCAGGTATGTGTTTTTGCGCTTTGTCATTCGGGATTCAGTGCAAACGGTGGGAAAGTCTCTTTATTAACCACTTGACTAGGTCGAGGATACATTGAACAACAGTAACGAGCTCTTCCTGACTTTCCGCAAAGAAATGGAAGAAATGTCCAAGAAGACAAAACGTTTAGAGAAGGAGAATCATACGCTGAATCGTAAGCACGAGCAAACGAATCGGAATATCCTTGAAATGGCGGAGGAACGCACTCGAAACCAAGAGGAAATGGACAAATGGCGTCGGAAATGTCAACATTTAGAGACTCTATGCCGCCGGATGCAGGCTCAGGGACGCGGTGAAGCACTGCCAGAGGGCGATGAACATCTGGACCACGATGACGAAGGCACTGAGAGTGAATACGATGATGATTATGAGGACGAGGAGGAATTGAGTGAGGAAGGCGACCTTGATGAGCCTGATCGTGATATTCCCCGTACCGACCCATCTTCGCAGCGGCCTGTCTTTGGACCACCTCCACCACCAAATCTGCTGGAGGCTCGGGCATCGAAGAATCCCGCGGTACTGAATGGTTATTGATCTCTCTGTATGCCTACAGTTTCATAGAGAGAGCAAGAATTGAAACTGCTCTCATTTCATCACACAACAGGGCTTTGTCTTTCTTTGCAGGTTTTGGGAAATTTTGCCAGTTTTACTGGCTCTGCTTTCATTATGGGGAATTGAACCCCCGATGAGATCTGAAATGTAAGATACTCAAGCTGTGATGGTTGGATGTGGACCGCAAGGCCAATGTGGTTATTGCTTGGAAGAACCATGCACATTTAGTCTGGGCTCTTTATGCATAAGCTATTATCCGGCTTCCCTCCCCTTTCTCGATGGCCAAGGTGTTTCTTGTGGCATTCAATCGTTACTATGAGTTCATTGAAGTTCATCTGGTTCTGTACAAGTACATGTGATATTAACAACGAAGAAACTCCTCTTGTACCGCTATTCTCCAGTTTCGCTCAATAGCAGATCTTAAATCTATAACTTACTCCCTTGGCTGCTTCCAACAATGTATGAGTTATTCCTCTTCATCACCTCCACAGCTTCTTGAACCATCTCCCGAACGATCTGCCCGGCTGGCTTGATCTCCTTAACAATGGCAGATACATCACCCATCAAGAAAGGCATATCAATATCCTTGTCATTCTCCAAATCATGCATCATAGGCACAACACCCTTCCCAGTCAACGCAGCAATATCAGCTGGTCGACTCTCCCACTCCTTAACATACTCATTCGGCAACATACGCAGCGGTCGACCAGAAACAACAAGAGTCCGCTTAGTCTCGCCATACTGAGCTCCAACAACAGCTTCTTTGTGCAATCGACTAGCACCACTCTCCTCAGACGCAACAAACCGCGTTCCAACCCAAACACCAGCAGCCCCCAACGCCAACGACGCCGCAAGACTCCGTCCATCATTCACACCACCCGCCGCAACCACCAAAGCCGGCTGTCCGGTCAACGGACTCCGGTACTTACGTGCAACATCCACAACAGCAGGCACGAGGACGGAGAAAGGTACATCACCAGTATGACCGCCACCCTCACCACCCTGTGCACAAACAATATCGACACCAAGTTTGAAAGCCTTCTCAGCATGCTTAGGCGCACCAACCATATTCATAACCAAAATCCCAGCATCATGTAATCTCTTAATGACCCGCTCAGGCGGCACGCCAACGGCGGAAACAAATAATTTCGCCCCGTGCGAGATAGTCACGTCAATTAACTCGTCCAATTGACCGTGCGTATAATCATGGTTCGTAGCACGTGCTGAGCCTCCAACTTGTGGAAGCGCAAGGTCCACGCCGAATGGTAGCGAGGGGTCTTTTAGGAGGGATTTTAGTTCTGTGAGCATTTCTGCTAGTTGTTGTGGTGTGTAGCCGAGTCCACCAACTGTGCCGAGACCACCGGCATTCGAGACTGCGGCGGCGAGAGGCGCGCTAGATGCGCGTGCCATGCCGGCCAACAGGATTGGGTGCTGGATTTTGAGGAGAGTGTTGAGGGGCGTTTGGATTGACATTGTGAGGGGTAGAGGTTGATTCTCTCTTTTTTTTGGAATTGGTGATTCGGGTTGATGGGAGGAGGGTTTTCTTCGTGGTAAATTCGGCTCTGAGATGTTAGTGATCTCAGCGCTAGTAAGGTGGTCAATATCGGTATTAGTGTGTATGTCGTTGAAGTTGGCGTGAAGTTATATGCGGAGAGAAGAATGCGGGGAACTTGAAAGGAGAGTTTGAGCGGACCGAGGCTGTTGGACTTATGAACACGCGCATATTTTATACAGCCGAGTAGTAGTAGATTGAAGATGCACACTCTTGTGATTACTTTTATCCAGTATTAGTATCCAGTATCGATATCTAGATGACTCTTGGATTTCATGAGTTCGATTTTACTGACATTTATCCACTTGGTGATGTATCAATCAGAATGGGAGTGTTCGTAATATGTACTTGATTTTCTTCATAGTTACCTAACTAGGTAGCTACCAATGCACCATTGACCCCTACGCTAGACACACTGTCACCTGAGAGTTTTTTGTTTCAATTAAAATATTAATATTTGTAGTTTGAAGCTGAATATTTTGTGGCGGAAAGTCTGTTTCACGAAATGGACAATAAATTCTGGTTAGACAATAATTGATAAATCTTCAGCTGACGATATCTAATCATGGTTCTGGGTAATTATATCCATATATTTGGATATTCTCTCTTATGCATCAACTATCATAGTCATTGCAGGCAACTTTTGGTCTTGTTCGATATTGACTAAGTGGCTTCCTCTCCCAGCGAAAGCAATACTGTCCCTTCTCCATTGCAATCCGTCTCGGTCTTGGACCGTTCATCCAGACTGGCTCCCCATCCGGATCTGTGCCCAGCTCGAAAGGTACATTGTAGTCGGGAGCAGTTGGCAGATCCGGCCATGTAAGTCGGTTTGGTGCATTTAAATAACGTTCCAAATCCCCGCCTGATCTTCGTGAGGCAACCCAGTCATTTAAAAAATTGCGAAACTTTGAGACGTCGGAGTCCAGCTCCCTATTGCATGGCCATTCCCAGATATTTTGCACCATTTCCAGGGTTTGCTTCCAGTAAGAGATTCTCGTGAACTGTGTATCGTTTGTGATAAGCTCGTAGAGTGTGAATACAACAGCAGTCACATCATCTCGACCTTGCAGTAAACGATCTTTTCCATGTGCAGCCCAATCAAAATCGAAAAGAAGAATTTCTTTTTGTGTCAGGATCAATAAGTAGATTGCGGGGTGCAGTATCCTGATGCATAATCCCCAATTCCAAAGTTAAGAAAGTCGACTAACTGAGTAAGTTGTTGCAACCACTCAAATCGGAAAGGTATATTTGTTTTGTCGAGAGTTCCGCCTGGGATGTATTTTGTTGTTAATCCAATCACCCGAGATTCCACATCTTCGACCACAACGCGATCAAACGGTACTATATTGGGGTGCGATGGTAGGCTTTTTAGAAGATTGAGTTCATCCCAGGCCATGCGTAGCCTCAGGGGCTTGTCCAAAAGATTGAATTTGAATGCAATCCTGTGAGCATTTCCGGATTCGTCTTTGTACCATGCGAGATCAACTCCTGGTGCGAGTCGATCGAGTTCCCGTGGTTCAGAATACTTGATTGTATGGCAATCTGTGAGCGTTGGGGCCATAGAGATGGGAAGATATGCAACGAAGGGAGTATCATCTTCTTCCGGATCAGTTGAAACCCCTGTCAGGAATCCATCATCGTCGACTGTGACAGCGCAGACTTTCGGTGACAAAGAATCCACGAATTGCGCCAAAAGGGGGATCTCTATATCCTCGTCAGGTGGAAAGAGTCTAGCAGTGCCTTTGATCTTTATCATCTTTCGCTGATCCCAATCCCAGGCATTGCAATGGGCTTCTGTCAATGGATATTCTCTCGTGCCAAAGTAGCATTGGCCCTCAGAGTAGAATCTATGTTGGAGCTTCATCATAGGATTGGATTCTCAAAATGCTATTCTCGGCTGCAAATTGAGAGGTTGCTGTGAGGGGCTTCGCAAGACCTGCCGGTGTTCTGCAGTCTAGATTTGATTATTAGATTCCCGAATAGTCAGAGACATTTAATATATCACATTTTTCGCGTGATGGCGTAGGCAGCGCATCACCATGGATGGTGATATTAAAAGACAGAGATGTGTTGCTACTCCGCTATCCCATCGTATAGTGCGCACTCCTAGTGAATCAGGCTGATTCTCCTAGCTACTTGAGTAGTTGCATTGCATTCATATACAAAATTTTAATTTATATTTGCTTGATTGATTTATCTAGTAAATTCATAATCAAGTAATTATAAATTTAAAATTTCTCTCATAATAATAAACTACTAAATACTCATAAAGTAATGTACTTAAATGAATCCACCCAAAGTGGGAATGTAATTAGACGCGCCTCGCGTCTTCCGCCAAACCGCCCGCCTTTCAAAAGCTTCTCGCGCCTCGAGGCTTCGCGCCGAACATATCCCTCAAAATGACTCCAACTGAAGATTATGGCTTTTTGCGGCCTCCCAGGTATGTAATACATCGTGTCTATTGTCATTGAAAGAAGTGTTTGTCGCCATCTTCCCTGGTTGAGCTGTAGCTGACCATTCATCGCGATGTGTTCGGACAGCAACGAAGAACCCGAACCCGTCTACCGTGCTCCCTCCTATTACAATCCCCTTCAAACCTTCAAATTACCTCTCGGAGGTGACAGACACTATCAACAACAATATGGCGACATGTACTTCTTACGCTTGGCGAGGCTGAAGCCCACCGTGGAGCAAGTCGCGGGAGCAGCCTGGGATGGACTCACCGTAAGATACTTCTTGTTACCCTGAGGATTGACTGGTTTTAACAAACTCGATCTCCTTGAATAGATAGCTGGAGAACATGCGCGTCGTGTGGATCGAGTCCTGGACGTACGACAGGGCGAGCTGTGCTGGATGGCCGGCACAGTATATATGGACTTGCCATTGAAACCAAACATTCTGGAGGATTTGACAAAAGAGGTACGTTTTCTTCTCTCGAATTGAATCACCCGACTAAATTAAGCTCCATCTAGAACTTCACCTACGCACCCGCCCCACGCCCTACCTACAATGACCCCTCAGACCCGTCCTCGACCCAGATCATGCTGGAAGATGAGTCCGGTCGACTTCGTCTCACGGGGTCTTTTCTCTCTTCGACAGATCTTGTCACCGGTGCCATCATCGCAGTTCTCGGGACGGAAAACGCGAATGGAGACTTTGAAGTGATCGATCTCAAAGTCCCAGACCTGCCTCTGCAGCCTCAACGGTGGGAAAGAGACGGCGGTGTCCCGGCAGGCCTGCAAGAAAAGGGCTCGACGGAAGGACAGGGAAAGATTGCTTTTGTTAGTGGACTGGGTATTACCGGCACATCGAGTGATACGCTTTCGTTGGAGTTATTGGCGGAGTATCTTTTGGGTTATACGGGTTTCTCAGGCAGTGAAGAAGACAGCAGCGCGAATGCTTCAAAAATCACACGACTTATCATTGCTGGAAATTCACTCGGCGCCAGCGTGACCGCAGATGCCGCAGTAGCAGGCTCGATGAACGAGAAACAGAAGGCTGCTCCAAAGAAGTACGGATACGATGCATCTGCCTACAACGCTTTGCCAATCACACAATTGGATAATTTCCTCGCGGAGATTCTCCCAAGCATTCCTGTCACCCTCATGCCTGGCGAACAAGACCCGGCAAATTTCTCTCTTCCTCAGCAAGGAATCCATCGGGCCATGTTTCCGCAATCTAGGGCTTATTGTGCAGCTCCCGCGACTGGAGATGAAAAGCAGGAACCGGGTTGGTTTGATAGCGTTACCAACCCATGGGAAGGTGACGTGGAAGGATGGCGTCTTTGGGGATGCAGTGGCCAGAATGTCGACGATATCCTACGATACTTGAACTTCGCGGGAGACGATGGTAATTCTGGCTCTGATGACTCTGAAAGCCGAATGCAGGTCTTAGAGGCTATGCTCCGTTGGCGATGTGGTGTTCCGACAGCTCCAGATACTATTTGTATGTTCTATTTGCCCTTGAATCTCGTCTACACACCAGAGGAACTCTTACTAATATTTCTTAGGGTCGTATCCCTTCCAAGAGACGGATCCATTCGTCCTAGAGTCATGTCCGCACATCTTCTTCGCGGGAAATCAACCCAGTTTCAAGACGGAAATGATTGAGGATGTTGTTCCCCTCCGTCTGGATGGAGGTGATACTGAGATGGCTGATAACGGGAATGATTCACCCACTCGAGTACGTCTGTTATCGATTCCTCGTTTCCAAAAGACTGGAGAATTAATTCTGGTCGATACGGAAACTCTGGGAGTTGAGGTGGTTCGCTTTGGCACTTTTGCCGGACAAGAGGAGAAAAAATAGAAGTATCAAGATAGCAATTGTCACAGAATAATGAGATCAATAAGCGCATTTCATGAAATGCCTCTGGATAGAATTGATATGTACAAACTACAACTACAACTGAAGCTGAAGCTGATCAACTTCAAGACATACTTCGTCGTGGCCAACCACGGGCATTTGCCAAGCCCCACTGAAGAATCGGCGGAACCTCAACTTGCCATCTGCAGGTCTTCTAGACTTCCTACAATCTTTGGCGTTGGAAAGCACAGGTACAAAACCAAGCATCTACACCATTGATATAGCATTGTCTTCCAGTGATTAGTCAATTCTTCGGAGAACACCCTGCGTCATGTATCTGAACGCCGAGACTGGTACGAACACCCCTCCTCACTCTTGTCTACAGTCAATATAGCAAATTCAACAGGCAAGACCGGTCGAAATTTGGTCGAAGATCTAACATCATTGTTACAATTCAGCACTTTTGTCTTCTAAAGTCTTATTGGTCCCATACTCATCATGGCACGTACCACGCTATCATGAATGGATGCAAGATGAGGTAAAAAAAACCAACAACAAAACAACCCAAATATAGAATCCAAATGATAGTACCTGATTAATGACACCTGAGCCAGGAAATTCAACAAGCAACCGCGTCAGAACCACTTAGCATGGAAGAAGAATATGCCATGCAACAAAGTTGGCGTCAAGATCCAGACAAATTAACATTCATCATCTGCCAACCCACCTCATTAGAGACAAACGAGGGTCACGCTCAAACTCTCACAAAGGAAAGTGATTCATCCGAGAACATGATTGGAGACATCAACCTTTTCATTCGTATTGACGACGGTGAGGACGGGCGTTCGCCACCTCAATTTGTCGGCGAAATCGAGTTGATGATAGCGGAAAAAAGAAATCAGGGTCAGGGGCTCGGAAAAGCTGCTCTTATCCTTTTCATGAAATATATCATTGAGCATTGCAATGAGGTGTTGGAAGAATTCGCGTCTCGTGGTATTGATCAGCTGATGGGGCTAAAATTGAAGGATACTAAGGCTGTGTTGAAGTTTGAGTGTTTCAGCGTTAAGATTGGACAGAGCAATTTGCGCAGTTTGGCTTTATTTGAGGGATTGGGGTTCGTGAAGGCTTCTAATGAACCGAATTTTTTTGGGGAATTTGAGTTGCGCAGAAATGATTTAAGTGTTGAGCGTGTTGTTCGGGATCTTCGCGATGCTGGTCTTGAAGATTATGGGAAGGTTACTTATACAAGAAATGAATAGAGATAGAAAGGATGTCATAGAGAGGATTGTTAATTGATACATTGTACATCTCTTTGCATGGTTTCTTGACTACTCGTATCAAAGTACTCTAAAAAAATGCATCTCGAGCTAAACTAGACAACCTCCAAATCTAGCATTTAAGAACTGTACAATTCAGGTCCAGGCATGACATAGTTGGACAGTGAGCTGTAAATATCCACCAGAATACCCTTGTCGGTATCAGTATACAACTTCTCACCCAGAGTCCCGTCAGGCTTAACACTGCCACCACCAGTGACCTTCAAGTTCAAGCACTGAGGATAGAACTGCGCCTGGTCCTTGGTACCAGCCGAGTGGAGCGCAATAATCTCATGACGCATGACATACTCGCCAGCAGCAATCGAGTCAGGAATAGTCACCGTCCAGCGGTTTCCAGCCTTAATCAACTTGTCTGTTGCCCAGGTACCAGGGACCTCACTACCATCAATAAGACCAACGGCGTCGATCTTGAAGAATTCCAACTTGGTCTTGTCAACGGAGCTACAATCTCCATTGCAGGAGGCAAGGTATGTGATGACGGGGCCGTGGTGAGAGTCGGGCCACTCAGTCCACTGAATGTCAATGTCGGATCCAGCCTTGACATCTGCGGAGAGGGCTGCGTTCTTGCCGTCTCGGTGACAGATGATATCCGGGTCAGAAAGTTGGGTTCCATCCTCAAAGCCCAGATCAGTGGCAGTGGTGGACCATCCGATGCTCTTGGGTGGGCTGTCCTGGTAGGCGTATTCATTGACAAGGTAACCAGTGTGACTGGAAAATCCAAGTTAGTATGCACATTTCACAAGTGTCATTCACGAAATTGCCAGACCTGGCCAAAAAAAAAAAACACTTACTTTTTGCCATTGGCAACTATGCTCGAGACATAACCGTGACCAGCAACCATAGTGGCCGAAGCCAGAAGTGTAGAAAGAGCAGCGATCTTTGAAAAAGCCATTATCAGAACTTGGATTCTTGCGATGGATAGAGAGAGAGCGAATTGATCGAGTAAAGACAATATGCTTGACAACAGCGACTTTATATACCATTCCTTACTACACTGTCTAAGTACTATTGTACCCGTGGGCCGCGGACATCTACAAAATGTCTTGTATCAGACTCCGTTCTGATACTGGGATAGTCTCAAGAAGATTATCCGGAAAAATGCGGTTGTCTTTGTGAAATAGCGATGTGTTTCATACTTCCTGTCAAATGTGGGCCATGATCCACATCAGCCAAATTTTTGTAGATCAGTCCCTGACACTACTGTACCGTACAAAGGACCCACGGCATCCTTGAGTATAAAATGACATGAGCAACCGAATTGAAAACGGAGTCGAACGGCTCAAGTTTGTATGATTGGGCAAAATTTAAGACCAAGTATTCGGTAAAACGGCCCGGCGTCTTTGGAGGTTGGTAGTAATTGACGGACGTTGGATAAAAGGATAATGCCAAGAAGAGGATGCGACATGCCAAGCAGTATGGAGGTGCAGTGAAGATCTCCATCGCCGTGGCCTGAAGAGCAATGATCAACGCGGTGGTGTATTTTCGGCGAAACCCTGATTTGGATATATTTAAGCATAGAAGACCGAGTTATCATTTTGTTTCAGTGCCCACTTTTTCACTTTCTAGACCGCTGATTTGAATATGTCTAAGCTGGAGACCTTGATCCTGTCGGTTGGACGACTGCCGAAGGCAGTTTTTTTCTTATAAGCTATGCTTAGTTATCTTGCTGCTGTCCGATTTGGGCTTGCCCCTGACTTAAAGGGGCAACATTTTTAGTATACGGCTGCCAGTGTGCAATCTGGGCTTGGAAATACTCTACTACGATACGTACATCTCTCAAATAGAAGAAAGTGAAATCAATTTTTACGTATTATACGAAGCATTCAAGTTGACAACGATTACAACAATGGCTGTCATCTTGACACCTACAGAGGTAGCTTACTACAGTCACTAATAGTAGATTCAAAAAAATGAAACCATTATCCGAGACAGGTCTGAGTAATAGCTTTCTACCAAGTGAATTCATAGATAACAATGAATAATGCATTCTATTCTATCTGCAAATCATATCCCACTTGGGCACGGGCTCTTCAAAGGCCATGGTAAAAATAAAGAGTACGCTCCAAGTCCTCAAATTCCCACTGCTGCGCCAAAATAACAGCTTCTGCATGGAACGAATTAGCCAAGTGCGTATTGAAACTCCCAACCGGATACCCAGTATCAAAGAATACTCCAGCCACAGCCTGGCACTTTCTAATGGCTCTTTGCTCATGCTCATACCTAGAACCTCTATATCCTTCACGATCCATATCATAATCAAAAGTCCGAGACAATCCTGCAACAATGTGTTTGAAAAGCATCCCCGCCAGATAATAGTTCAGTTCACGGGGTTCAGGCTCAGGCAGGAGATCGTTAAGCATGACTTCGCTCAAGGGAGACGTATCATCCGCAGCGAAGGTGGCGACTTTTTCAATCATCCATCGAAAGCCCTTTAAATCGAGCTCCTTTGTTTTATTCAAGATCCATCTAAAAGAATCTAAGCGTCCACTCCAAATCGCATGATGAATGGGCTGTGAAACAGAATTAGCAGGAGACCACATTCCATCTGGATCATGTTTGTACAAGAATTCAAGAAATTCCGGCCCATTGAGTACACCGGCGTGCCAGGCAGAACGAGCTCCAGTCTTAGGAGTCCAAAGTTGAATACCTAAGCGAGTCAGCCACTCTGCAGTATAAACACTAATGTATGTAGAAAGCTGCGCTTTCTCGGAAGCATCGAAGAGAGATTGGGTTAGCCCGAACACGCTGCGATTTAGTAATGAGGGCCCAATAAGTCTCAGTGCCTTGTCTGCAAAGTCAGTATCAGTTTGATAAGCTAACATCCCAAGTCCGGAGGGTGCGTCAAAAGTACAATTCGCTGAAGAAATTAATACAGAGCTCGGCGGATCACTGAAATAAGGGCGATGCATAGTAAATAACCGTTCGAGCATCTTATACGAACTGGATCGAACAGCGATGGCAAGGAACGTCCATCCATTCTCATTAGTTCCTGAAGTTGCCTTCGAAAGCCCTGGAATTGCTTTGCAAAGTGATTCGAAGCAGTCAAGGCAGTCATCGACAATTGTTTCAGTGATGATGTCGCATTCTGGGTTATTTCCGAGGTGAAGGTATGGTAGGCCGGGCTCCATTGCCTTCAAGAAGGCGTGTGCGGAAGATTGATACCATTTTGCGCAGTTAGGGTCTTCCCAGTTGTGCAGTTGTCCCTGAAGATAGTCTTTGGTGAAGTTTCGCTCCAGGTAGGCGTTCACTATGGCTTTTGTTTGCTTGCTTACTTGACGGAGACCTAGTAGGCCATGGAGACTTGGGTGGGTTAGTCTGGGGCTTTGGCCGATTAGTATTTCATCCAAGATAGTGAAGATTAATTCGAGGGGGAGTTTGGCTAAGTTTCCGGGTAGCCAGGTAGAAGAGTTGTTCGAGCTGCTAAAGGCATAAAGCCATCCTCGACTGCTGTTTGAAGCTGTAGGACTGGGAATATAGTCCGACAATGTTTCTGCGGAGCAGTTATTGAAAGAATAGAAGTTCGACTGATAGACATCTCCTGGATAAGTGTTATCTGAACTAGTATCCATCAAATCGATATCAATCTGATCAATGTCCATGTTAGCAGATTCATCATACTGGAGGTTATACTCGGAGACGGACATGATCTCGGGATTATCAAGGTTCATTTGATCATCCATGATGTAAGTTAATGCAATGTCCAAAGATGCAAGTGAAAGGTTTCTTGAAAAATGCGGAATATGCCGGTTATATGGTATGCAGAGTTGAAGTTGAAGTTGAAGTTGTTGAATAGCATATCTTCGATGGATATCGAGACCATTTATACGTAAAATCAATCTCTGTGAAGTCCCCTTGTCTCATCTCTAAACAATTCTCTTTCTTTACACTCCTTGACAGAATGAAAAGAGTAACAATGTCTCCTTGATACTCTGAACAAAGATTCGATTTAATTGTAGTTGTGTGAATGGAGTCTTTGTCGAAGACCATGGTTCGACATATTGTTGTGAATGTGCCCTTTTCATTCTGAACAAAGATTCCATCTAACTGTAGTACTGTGAATGAGATCTTTGTCGAGGACCGTGGTTTCATATAATGCATTGTAAACTAAAAGAAATAAGGGACATAAAGAATGTCTTTTATCGATGAGTACTAGTGTCTGTTGCATACAATATGGACGGAGGATCGGATTTCTCAAAGCCAATTCCGAACCAAATTACTAAATACGGTGTCCAAGGTCTACAACTACAGCACAGAATTGCATGGAAAATAATTGATGGATAAAAACTGCCTCGGTGCATACGCAAAAGGCCAGGAAAAAATCCAGCTAAGGATGTTTCAACTGTTTTTTTTGTTTGATTGTGTAGAAAGACCAGAAAGCTCCGACAAAGCATTCCTCGAGTGCATCCGAAGCGAGTCGTCTCAAAAGATCGAAAACAATCCTATCGAATGAGACGCGGGAAACCGAAACCACCACAGTTAAGAAATATCCGGCGGCAAGATCCGTCCATCCCCGTGTCGGCTCGCAGAGAGATCAAGCCCAGTCAGGTGTCTCTCTGACAGTTGGTCATGCGTAAATTGACAACCAATCGCGTTGCACTCCGGGCCTCTGTTCATTCCATTTTATTGCATTTACAGGGACTTCTTCTTGTCACCCTTGGTGACGTCGACGACCTTCAGAGCTGTTTGAGAAAGAGATAGGTTAGCCAGAAGGTTCAATTGTCATAAATGCAATTACCAAGCTCCTTTTCCACGTTGGAACAGTCCCATTGACAGGTCAAGGAGAAGTGGTATTTGTTTCCATGTTCGAGATCGCGGGGAAAGAATGTGTGGGGATGACGTACCAGGAGGCAGGGACTGCTTGAGCTTGTCGGCCTTGTCGGACTCCTTGAGGACAAGGGTGTACAGGTTGCGGTGGCAGCGAACCTTGAACTTGACCTGCTGAGACTTGCGGTTGCGCTTGATGCGGGCAGCTAATATCCAACGATTCGTGGTCAGCGGATGAGCTCCGGGTGATCACCCAAGCTTTCCCCACGGGACTGGCTCGGGACAAATTGGAAGGTAAAACGTACAGGAGGCGTCCTTGCGGCGGCAGATCTCAATGAACTGCTTGATATCGGAGACTTCGGAAGGCATGGTGACGGTTGATGCAGGTGATGATGCGATGGAGAGGCTCGAATCGCTGACGCCAGCGGGAAATTGTGTGGATCGCATTGGGTTTAGGGTTTTCCCGTTTAGCCCTGTCACGTGGTGTGGCTGAGATGGTGGCTGATGGTATCAGGTGTGGCGTGCTCAAAGGGGTAATTTCCATGATTGTCAACTCCAGGATAAGGATGTATGTACAGTGGCACCAAAAGTTATGAAAAAGGAGAGATGCAGTGGCAGAGGCAGTGGCTTAACTATGATCGGACGGGCAGAACTGGCTCGGATTCAAGGTCGGGTTCGCAGCCGGATTCATGTTCACATTTACGCTCCCCGGTGGCATTGAGCGCGCCATGTATGATGGTCTCCGTCGGTCAGGATATTCCGGCCATCGTTGACTCCCCAGTGCTGTATCCTGACGTGAATGTGCTAAATGTACCGGACTGGAGATCAAGGGTATAGTATCTGGAGCTACGCTCATCAAATCTCGATGGTCGAGCGAGGGTCTTTTGCTTGAGATCTGCAGGTGAATGCGGTACCGCTTATAGAAAGCAAACCTTCATATCTGTCAGCAGGACAGGAACCTAACAGGATACAACGGTAAATATTTCATACCCTTGGACCACAGCACTTCCAACTGCAATAATGAAGGTGACTGCGGAAAGAAAGAGGATGGCTTCGATCATGTCAGCCATGTTCTCGGAGTATACTGGTTATCAGTAGTGAAATATATGCAAGAATGAATGGTGGTAGGTAATTATAGGGATTATAGGGAGTGGGAACTTAGACAAGAGAAAGGGTAGGAAGTGATGAGTTTTACCTGGCGTTGCTCGAAGTCGAAGATTCATTCAGGGGATCTACGTACCTGCCATCGTGCCTTCCTCGTAAACAGGAGTTACTTCCTCATTCTATACGTCTATCGCAGTTGCCCTTTTGGGATATACCTTGGCGGTGAGCGCGCCAACTGGTCAACCTAATTTGTACTGCCAGGCTTCCATGATTCACTTCATCTTGACCAAGTGGCCTGATCTTTACTTGATCTCTTAAATCTTCTATCCTCATATTTCTTTTTGATTCTTTTGAAACAGTTCATAAGATCTTCAAGTCCACTGATACAGCGAATACATCATCATGCCTACTCAACTGGATCGAGCTCTGAACTCAAAGGTATGTTATGACGGTATATACATGCTGCATCTAGCAATTATTAACTATTCATTCCAGAACCTATTCCTTGGTAATGCATATTTCCATTGCTCCTCTAATTCCAGACTCTCAAGGAAACCTTCGCATCTAACTCATTCCGCAGGGTTTGCAGGTATGGTAACTGCAGTGGCGGCTTGGTCCATCTGGGGCACCGACGTCTTTCCAGCCCAAGAAGACCCCAAAGGCAGTAAGTGAGAGATCCATCATATCGAGGATGTAGTTGACAATCAAAGATCCCGACGAATGGACAATCGATGAAATGAAAAGATGGCTTCGTGTGGTATGTTTCTAAACTTCTTTCCATGATCAACTTTCATCCAAGGAGACATTTTGCAGTCTAACACATTCATCACAGAGGGGGCTTTTGCCGAATGATAACGCGACGCGGGAAGAGTTGCTGGAGAGAGTCAAGGCGAATCTTCGTATTCCACGCACTGCCAAGCCAGCAGCGCAGCAATAGTGCAAGACATTCCAGCCGCTTTGTTCATAAATTCACCAATGTAATCTTTTAAAGCACACTGAGATTGAATACACACATAATTATTCCAATCTTTGCCAAACTGGGAAATTGTCGCTTTCAATATGCAGTTGTCGCTCTTGAGCTGTAATACCATGGCCTGATTTTGATCATGGCCTTATTAACTCGTCTTATCATATTCTTCAATGATAATGTAAAAATCTTTGAATGCAATATCAGACGACGAGTCGGAAATTTTGACTTTGGATCAGCCACTCCTTGCGACGTTTGCCCTTCTCCGGCGTCGGGTTCGGAATCAGGACAAAGGTCTCGCTGAAGCCTCGCTGAGGAAGATCGGAGCCGTCGCCATATCGGACATGACCGCTCACAAGGACCAAAAGGGACATATCTTTGATACCCATCTCAGAGGGAGGCTTTGGACCGTTCGGCGTGGTAGAGGGATATGCGCGGTTGATGATTTGGCAGTCAAATGATTGAACCTCGTATTTTGCATTGGGCATTTGGTTTGTGAAAATTTCTTGCACCGCAGCTCCGTCTGCGACTTGGTTTCCATTGAATAGGATCGTTGTAGGAGCTGCGCAATAGTAGGAGTCGATCGCTTGGCGGTTTGATTGTAGCGCCACGTAAAAAGCTTGGACGAAATCGGTGGCCGCTATAAGAACACAGCAAATTAGTAAATGTCTCGGCTCGGGCTTATGATTCAGTTAGACGTACCCTCAGTGGACACCTTGGTTAATTGATCATCGGTAATGGTAGCCATCGCGAGGGCAGGTATGGTAATCCAGGGGTGTGCTGTGTAATCGCCGTAAAGAAGAAGCTCGTGACTTAGTGTAACTCAAGATGAGAAGGTAAAGAGAGCACAGAGAGCCGGATAGTAGCTTTTGCGAATATGGGAGAAAAGACAGAAACCCGTTCGAAGTTGAAAGAGAAAAAAAAGATTGCGGAGCGGGCGGGAGAGAGCTTGGACCACCAGCGATGCGGAATAACATGCGACGCCCTCCGATGTGATTCTTCCCTCCGCAACAATCATGGCCACCAGAACCTCTCTGCGGTCCCTTTCGAGGGCCACACAGCTTTTCAGTGTCAGGCCGTGGACATGTTCCTCTTGCAGAATTGGAAGTTCAAGAGCCCTACCGCTGCGGCGCGGGATTGCGACAGCACCAAGCACTCCCAAGAAGCCGTACTATGTGACTACGCCGATTTTCTACGTTAATGCCGGTATGCCATTTCCAGCCCTACATCCAGAATGATTTCAATGGCATGAATCTAATGTTTCTGTTTGACTAGCACCGCATGTTGGCCACTTATATACCATGGTCATAGCCGATATCATCAAACGATGGCAGGTCCTCCTCGGCAATACAGATGCTCAATTATTGACTGGTACGGATGAGCATGGGATGAAGGTGAGATGAGACCACGAATACGTTCACCTGAGAGTCAGTCAGTGGCTGACATAATTCAGATTCAACAAGCGGCTCTCGAAGCTGGGATGGACACTCAGGCGTTTTGCGATATGAATTGTCGAACTTTTGAGGTATGCTCTATACATGTCGTTTGAAAAGATTGTGATCGCATGCTAAGCATATCAAAGACATTGGCCAAAGCCGCGAATTTGAGCCATGACCATTTTATCCGAACAACAGACTCGGCACATCGTGAAGCTGTTCAATATTTTTGGGTACGTGAGATGCAACTCGACCGCGGTAAACCAATCTGACGCGTTGTAGGAAATGCTGAAACACCGGGGATATATCTACACATCCAAGCATGAGGGATGGTATTCAGTCAGCGATGAAACATTCTACCCACAGAGCCAAGTACAAAACTCGCTTGACCCGTCAACAGGCCGGAAGCGCATGGTGTCAATTGAAACTGGAAAAGAAGTCGAATGGTCGTCAGAGGTTAATTATCATTTCCGTCTTTCGGCTTTCAAGGATCGCCTCCTTGAATTGTACAAGAGATCGGATGCCTTTATCACACCTTCCACGTACACAAACGCCGTGATTCAGTCGGTTTCTGAGGGGCTGCAAGACCTGTCAATTTCTCGACCGGCGGAGCGCCTGACCTGGGGTATCCCGGTTCCCGGCGATGACACACAAACCATCTATGTATGGTTGGATGCACTCGTCAATTATCTGACTCGAGCAGGATATCCTTTCCCACCAGGGCAAGAACAGAAATCTATGTGGCCTGCAGATGTTCACGTTGTCGGGAAGGACATTGTTCGGTAAGAGGGCGCCATGACCCAACAGATGCCGACATGCAGCTGATCAGCTTTAGGTTCCACTGCGTCTATTGGCCTGCCTTCTTGATGGCTCTGGACCTTCCCTTGCCCCGGAACGTCCTCGTGCACGGGCATTGGACCATGAATCGCGAGAAGATGTCGAAATCTACGGGCAACGTGGTGAATCCGTTTTTCGCCATTGACCGGTTTGGAGTCGACGGCATGCGATTCTTCTTGGCCTATCAGGGTGGTCTTTCTGGCGATGCCGATTATGACAACTCCTTTATCACGCGAGATTACAAGAAATGGCTGCAAGGGGGTATTGGTAACCTTGCCAGTCGTACTATTGGGTGTGCTCGGGGGAAATTAGGCTCGTATATCCAAGACGCTACGTCTAATAAGCTCCCAGCTCCATCACCAGCCGATGTGGAACACCAGATCATGCTAGTGAAAACGCCTCCAAGGGTTGCCGAACAGATGACCGGGCTCAATCCCCGTGCCGCGCTCCAAGAAATTATGAGTATAATCGAGAAGGTATGTACCCAATCTCCAAATTGGCACCCCCGCATTCGATACAGACTGGTGGAGAAAGCTTGTAGTAACATTTTTCTCTTTTTTTCTCGCCTCCGATCAGACTAACAAATACTTCCACGCGGCGGAACCGTGGAAAATGCCCGACCCTCAATGGACCCTCTACAACGTGGCGGAATCACTTCGTATCACCGCTATTCTCCTCCAGCCGTTCATGCCAGGAAAAGCACAAGAACTGCTCGAGATGCTTCGCGTAGACACGACCGATCCGTCCAAGCGGTCCTTTACAGCAACCGTGTATGGGTCAGACCCTGATTATGGTCAAGATGTCCAGAAGGGCTATCTTTTCCTCCCCCTCCTCACGGAAGACTAAAAATTGCGTGGGAGGAACATTCGATTTGATAAGAAGAATTGTCCTTCAAGCCAATCATGACCCACCGGGTCCCGTTATACTTGCGATTTGCGACGTCTCCGCCTAGGCGCAACCACTCCATTGAGAAGATTTCCCGGGAAGTCCCTCCACTCTGCGAGTCGTCAGGTTTGACCGGAAGCTTGGAATGTCATCACCGATGGGTCCGTGATTGGCATCGCCCGCAAGGTTATCGACGGGAAAGAATGGGCCAGAACCGTGGGAGGAGCGAGATGGATTGGAGGTGGATGGCGGTGGGTAATGCGTGTTATCAATTTTCCCCCCGGGCGAGTCGGGACGGGAAACCAAACAACAAGGTTTCCCGACGGAAAACTGCCCCAGTTTAGGGCTTGGAGATGGAAACATGTTGCATTAATTACTTGTATACTAACTGGCATCATATTCGTTGATTGTTGATTAATTTCCTGTCTCCTCCTTTTGTCACCCTTGTTCTTTATTTTTCTTCTATTTTCTGGTCTTCTCATCCTGATCTCTCGCAGCACTCTTCCATACTTCTATCCCGGTCGTGTAACACCTGTTATCAAAAACATACTCCTATCTTTAGGATTTTTGTATTTGATATCGGATACACACATCGTCGCTTTTATTGTGTGCCTTTTGCCCCTCCTACAGATCGAGATCTTCAACTTATTCTCTTGATTGCTTTTCCCTCAGCTTCAACAAAATGGGAAGCATCATGCCTACTGCCGAGGACTACAAGCCAACCTTCAAAACACCATGGATTGAAACACCCCTCGTCGAGTCCGCCAGCCTTTCACGGGCGGCGGGATGTCGAATCTTCTTGAAGCTGGAGAATGTCCAGCCAAGTGGTTCGTTCAAGTCTCGTGCGATGGGTAATCAGATTCTATCCCATCTTCGCAAACCCGAATACTTCAACCGCCGTGTTCATTTCTACGCTTCATCCGGAGGCAATGCTGGCCTTGCAGCTGTCTGTGCTGCCCGCAGCCTGGGTTACCCCTGCACCGTCGTGGTTCCCTTATCTACCAAGCCCTTGATGGTTGAGAAACTGCAAGCCGCCGGTGCTGCGGATGTCATTCGTCACGGTGACAACTTCTTCGAGGCGGGCTCATATATGAAGGAGGTTATCATGAAGCAACGCTCAGAGGAAGATAAGGAAGTTTCCAACATTGCCCTTCATCCTTTCGACAATGAGCCTATCTGGGAGGGAAACAGCACTATCGTCGACGAACTAGAGAAGCAACTCCCAATCGCTGCCAATGCCGATGAAGAGGAAGTTTACCGCGGGCGGGCACTTCCCCTTGACGCAATCCTTTGCAGTGTCGGTGGTGGCGGTCTTCTCAATGGACTGGTCATGGGTCTTGAGAAGCGACGATCTCAAAAGGAAAAGGCAAATGGCCAATCCGCCACCGGCCACTGCTACATGGATGTCTCTACTTCAGAAGGTACCACCCACGCAGTATCTTCCAAACCCAAGCCCATCCACCTCATGGCCATCGAGACGGCCGGCACCGACTCGCTTGCCGCCGCCATTGCAAAGAACTCCCTTGTCTCTCTTCCGAAGATCACCTCCCAAGCTACCTCTCTTGGTGCCATCCGAGTGTCAGAAACCACCTTCCAATACGCTGTCGCTCCCCCGCCCGGTATCAAGGTTCACAGCAGTGTTCTCACTGACGCCGAGGCCGCCCGAGGTGTTCTCCGCCTCGCAGATGATGAGCGTCTCCTCGTTGAACTTGCTTGCGGTGTCTGTGTCGAGGCGGCTATCGGCGATGCTGCCACCGCCGCTGCTGATGCTTCTACTCCTTCGGCGACCCCCGTTGCTGGAGGTCAAAGCTCCAAGAAGCGCAAGAGGGGTCCGGTCGGTGAGCAACGTGATGAGGGTTACGGGGATGACCGATACTCATCTACGGATAATGAGACTGACCCGGAAGCGGAGCCGGAGGTTGGCTCGAATGGAGTTACCTCGAAGACTCCTGAGCTGAAGTCCAAGTTGAAGCAACTTGTTCCTGACTTGAATGAACAAAGTCGTGTTGTCATCGTTGTCTGTGGTGGAAGTAATGTTACTATTGGCATGGCGGCTGAATACCGTGATATGTTGGCTCAAGGATGGGTCTGATTCATGATGATGATTTTATACATAAAGATTTGCTTTCTGTTTTGTTTTGATATACCACCCTTTTCTTACGTCTTCCCTTCGTCCATCTACTACTCTCATGCCGATGGCCCATCATATTGATTGATTCTTTTCTCTTTTTGCCTGTTACTCCAGTGTTTCTTGCATACCAGCCAACACATCGCTTAGAAAAAAGATCTTAATGAATTCTTGAAATACTTCAACCCAGATTCAAACATCATAAAAATATTCTCCGTATATCACCTATTACACTACACAACAACCTGCTGAATCCGATAATCCCAATAATTCTTCCGAATAGGATCATACCTCTCCTTCAACAAAATCAACATCTCAACCGCCTTCTCTACGCTCCCCTCCTTCAACGCATACACATCCGCCAACAATTCAACAGCATGGCTACTTCTAACCTCACCCTCAACAACAAACTTTACCGCAAATTCTTCCCAATCCTGAACCCCCCTCCCAGCAGCACGCAAAACACCCCGAGCATACCACCAAGGTGATCGATTCTCCGGCGCCCGCAGAATCTGCTCCTTAGCATACTGCAACTCGGCATCAACAAGGTCCTCATCCACAACAGCACACACTCCCTTCTGATGAGGCGATACCCCATCAAAGCCCGAATTCTCCATTCCAGCCCTCTCAGAACGTGGGCCAAAACGAAGCATGTATCGATGATTCCAGGCCGAGTTGTTACGAGCATCGGCTTTGATCAGAGACTCCACGTCCTCAATTTCTCGGGGTAAATCCCATAAATTGAAGCGGCGGACTAACCAGTGACGGTATGTCCAGACGTGGTAATTCTTGGAATCTTGGGCGAACATCTCCATTAGGAAATCTAGTTCTTTTTCTGGGATGTTGGGGAAATGAGTCCGTGATTCTAATAGGACTTGACGATGGTGCCTGATGTAAAATGTAAGCTTAACCTGTTCCCCGTGCCCACTCTAATTTCCAAATTACACGAGGGAATGAGGATCGAGGATCGAAGATCCCCTGGTTCTGGACCAGATATATGAAACTTCTTTACGTACCAGATTTGATAATTCTTGAGATATTTCAGCGAAACTCCATTCAACCACGCCAATTCATCCAAAAGGTCCTTATTCAACGCAAAAAGGATCTTGGCACGGTAGATCCTATCCAGTATAAGCTTTCCTCTTTTTTCCGAAATGTAACACGAACACCATCCCGCTCACTCTTCATCATCCAGAGATGAGGCTGGTGGGTATGCGCGTGGGTGCGTAACTTACCAAACGGTATAATGCGCGGGATTCATGGAAATAACATGCTCAGTTAATTTCAATGCCCGTTCGGACATCTCGTTCGCGGCCATCACGGCACGAAGGTAAGAGGTAGCTTCGAGGTACTCGGGTGGATAAGCAATAGTTGCCAATGGCATAGTGTTTTCCGAGCCATCGTCTAGTTGGATGGGTGTTATTGAGGCCCATTCTGGGTCATTTGCATATTTTCCTTCCATAGTTCGGGAATTTGTGCTTCCTCGGGCTGGTGCTGGATTACCACTGTATTCCACGTGTGAGAATATGGATTGATGAGAATCCTGTTGTTGAGATTCTGCTGCAATAGATGATGTCTGGGGATATTCACAATTGATGGGATGAGGTGTGGAAGTATTTCATCGGGCGAGGAGGTTGTGAGGTGGTGGGGCGCCAAGGCGGAAGACAAAGAATCAATTTGCATTGGAGGCATTCGATTCTTTCGTCTTGAGGATTGTCAGTAATATTGTTCAATTTTTTTTTTGTTTTGTTTGAATGAATGTCATAACCCAAGTGAGAGCTACTCATACATATTCTCTTACTCTTCATAAACTATTATATTGGGTAGTGCCTGTTTACTACTTGGTCTGGTTGTAGCAGTAGTACCTTTGGAGTATCAAATATCCAGTTGATTTCTACTTCAAGTATGATCCCATCCTATCTAGGATTAAAGTAAATTTTACTGGGATATCCTACGTGTCTCCGGTGTACTATTATCTGCAACTCTAGCTTGGAAACATTGAGTAACCATAGTAAAAATGTACTTCTAGCTCGGAAACTCATCAAGCATGATGAATGCACTAAGTAGTGTATACTATCCATTTGCATATTCTAGCTGGTTAATTATTATTCAAATTCGGCAACCGGTTTCATTTCCATACTCCTGTCACTATTAATTCTGGATGAGGTCCTGTTATAGAAAGAAAAGGGGGGTTCAATGGTATAAATTGTACTTTTAAACCCCTCGTCGATTGGATGACTTGGACTTCTCAACAGTCAAATATTCTAACATTTTCATCTTTCAAAGTCTTGTCCCTACCTTTGTCCACTTGAAGTTTGCATAGTCTAAATGTACGAGTACAAATTATACTGAGTTGAGTTAACCACGTCACGAATTTGAATACGAGCGCCAAGCAACCAACAACAAGTCATTGAGCCTCCCGTCATTCAACCATCACTCTTTACTAACTAGGATCACCAGCTATTCAATATAACCCTTTCAAACATTCCCGTCCCAATCAACTTCTCTAATTTTATTTCATGGCCAGGAAAACTGCCACACAGGCTTTGAGGCCGCCCACGTTGGACGAGGATGCCGCAGAGCGCAAGCGCGTGCTCAATGTCATGGCGCAAAGGAGATATCGTACGCACAGTGCTCTCCCTATCTCTGCCTACTCAAGGATAAAACTTACCAAGTTAATAGGGAAAAAGAAGAAAGAGCGCATACAAGCACTTGAATCTCGAGCAAAGGACTCTGCCATCACATCGCATCTTCAAGGGCCAGAAATTGGAGATGATAGAATGAATTCCACGCCAGTCACGACAGCTTTCGAACTTCAGGATCAGCTTCCAAACACAGAACTCTTATCAAATATATCCACGGCACCTCACCGCACTGAAAACCAAAATGACCCCTTTAATCAGTCAATTTTTGACCCATCCATTTTCTCAAACACAGACTTGTCACAAGGCCTAGCAGATCAGGGCTTTTCTGATACGTGGGAATTTCTCAAGCTACCTGAAACCGACTCTATCTGGCCTTATTTAGACGCATCTTCTTTCGATACTGGGACAAACCCAATACAGGATCGGAACGAACTCAACAAGCAACTCTCATATGATGGCTGTGACATCTCCGAAGAGCTTCAAGCTTATGATACTACGTTTTTCACATTTCCAGATGACAAGACTCTCCAAGTCCCATCACTCACCCTTCTCAATGCTGCCATGAGAGTTGCACAACAACTTCAAGTTTCCGATATCATATGGGATATCACAGCAGTAAGCCCATTCTACCAGGGATCATCACCGAATATATCCAGCACTCCTGTCTCGCCCCCATCCTTGGAATCAGGTCTCTCAACAACAGACCAGTCCCCTGCCAGCTCTCATTTACAAATCGATCTTTCTGAGCTCCCCTCCCATCTAAAGCCAACACGAAGTCAGCGTTTGATTCCCCACCATCCACTCCTAGACCTGTTGCCTTGGCCTAGTACTCGCGACAAATTGATACAAGTCTTTCATCTTCCTGTCCACATGCGACCGGGAAATGCACAGGATCCAATGGGCTTAGTACGTTTTGTTTATGATATGGAAGATGACAGTGGAGAAGGCGTCACGATTGCGGGACAAAATCCATTTGAGCCAGGAACGTGGGAGATAGGCCAACTCATCTTTGAAAGATGGTGGTGGGCATTTGATACGGGTGTTGTTGAGGGCAGTAATCGTTCTCGAAGGAGTCGAGGGAAGGAAATATTAACAATAAAGAACTAAGCCGCAGTTTCTATAGGACACAATGACATAAAATAATTAGACAAACCCTTGTCCTATGCTATTTCGTGGACATGCTATTTGCTTCAGGTGATACTAGTGCAAGTATCACCAAGGCAGTAGACTAGTACTTCTAAAAGCACGTCCGAGTCTATCAAAGATCACCTTCATTGAGAGCATTTCCCGCACGCACAAGAACCCAGATCGGAATCGAAATACTCCAAGCCCAAATCCCAGTCCGTAAATAACTTCCCAGTTCCGATTTGACTCCCATATACACAGCCGTATATAGTACCCGAGCAGCAAGGTAGTCAATTGCCATATAATTGAGATCTCTGGACGGCAGCTTTGCTAGATTTCCCGCCAGCTGAGATAAATTAGCAGACAATACTTTTAAATGTAAGTCTAAATATTGAATGGGCGACATGTATAGCTTACCATTGCAGCGGCAAACATCGGAACACCTTCCAAGGCATTGAGATGGGCTCCTCTAGCTCTAGCAAGTTTGTCCCAAACCTGGCCGCTGATTTTTCCTTTTAGATTGGTCAAATTTTCACGCGGTCTGGTAGGATGAGGTTGTTATTAATGTTTGCAAGTTGGAGCAATTTCATGACCTACAGGATATTGCTTGATTGGCCATTTGCGTTGGCCATCATCTTGATGAGATAGTAGCCATGGGGAGCAATGCCTAGCCCGTATGCCGCGATGATAGAGTGGATCGAGTAGTTATTGTTCGACATGATGAAAACAAAATTGAAACTTGCTAGTGTTTCTGTTCTTCCTCAATTGTATTTGCGTTTGGATACTTGTTATCTAGTATGGGAACCCGCTTGTTATAGTAAAGTTACATAACGTTAGGGACTGGATCAGTAGTGTACATAACGCCTTAGCTTACTTTTCTTGTGTAAGTGTCAGATACACGAAGCCTCTTTCTCCTGAAGGATAACAATTAGTTTCGTAAATTAGTCACTAGTTCAGTTGATTCCCTTGATTTGACCCATTTCGATCTTAGTGGTAGTAAGCCGTCGGCTGAGGGCATAACGTTATGCGCCTGACCGTCAATCCCATCACGATGTACAGAAACATCACCACGCTATGAATTCAGATCGATTCTATCCCCCACTTTATCGATTTATCTTCAAACAATACCAAATGATAAGTAAATAAATACAAACCAATAAATTGATGCTTGCTTTAAATATCCCCTGACGTCATTGTATGCTGACAAATTAGATAATGGAGAAGTATTTTAGCTGTCGACCTCGTCCAACACGCTTTATCTTGACAATTTCATAAGAGCAATAAATATGAAAACTGTATTTATGTAGGGGACTCAAGGCTACTACTTTTTTGTGAATCAGAATTGTTGACGATACACAGCACTGGTGCCAGTGGCTATATTGGTGGGGATATCTTGGCCGAACTCATCTCCAAATACCCCGCGCACAACTATCGATTGCTCGTACGAAGCGAGAAAAGCGGGCATAAAGTCAAAGAATTGTATCCCCAAGTTACTGTGATACAAAGTGATCTCGACGATAGCGAGCTTCTCACGAAAGAAAGTGCCGCAGCAGATATCATCATCCGTAAAGAGCCCTTCCTGTGAATCGATTCACATACTACGATCGAATTACATTGTGTGGTATGTTCTGACTGAGACTGTTTCTAGATACTGCCGATGCTGCAGACCATCTATCTGCAGCCCAGGCAATTGCCAAAGGAGCCATTCAAGGACATACCCCAGATAGACCAGTATATTGGTTGCACACGAGTGGGGCCGGCCTTTTATCCTTCCATGACACCGAGAACAAAATATATGGAGAGAGAAGTGAGATCATCTACGATGACATAAAAGATATTAAGAAGATTCTTTCTTTCCCGGATCATGCCTTCCATAAGCAAGTTGACAATACAGTCTTCGAAGCTGGCACTACTTCTCCAGCTATTTTAAAGACTGCGGTCATTGCTCCGACTACTATATATGGTATGTTAAATGGTATGAATCTACAACAGAGAAAAGACTGGCTAATTTCTTCAAGGCAAAGGAAAAGGGCCCTGTTACCAACGAAGCAGACAAGTATACGAGATGTCAAAATTCATTCTCGAACATGCGCGAATCCCAATCATTGGTAAAGGACAAGCAATTGGGTCCAACATCCATGTTCAAAGCGTCACATCTTTATTTATGCTCCTCTTTGAAATTGCCATACAGGAGAAACCCGAAGACAATTCAATCTGGGGCTCTGAAGCATACTACCTCGTCGAAGAAGGCGAGCATTGTTGGGGCGACGTGGCTCACTCAATTGGTAGAATTGCCGCTGATGAGAAATTCCTGGACTCTGAACCTAAAACAATTGCCCTCGAAATGGATTCTGCTCAGGAGCTGGCTGGTTTTGAGGCTACCAGTTGGGCATATAATATGCGGTGTCGGGCAAGTCGGGCTCGCTCGCTTGGATGGCAACCTGTTGGTATATCTTTGGAGGAGGAACTTCCAGGTATTGTGGAAGAAGAGTATAAGCGATTGCACGGAGTCTCCAGTGGATAATGGCGTTGCTATTTATTCATCGGCTGTGTTCAAAATACATGAGCTAAGTAGTACTAATCATGCTTCTACCAGAAGTAAAGGAAAGCCTGCACTCAACATTCAATCTTTGCCATATCAAAATCAATGGGGGACTTGGACTCGGACTCAGAGTGAGTCAACAAGAACTATGAATATTATTGCATAGTACAATTTCTAGCAAAGCAAAAGAGACAATCATTTCTGGGGTTCTTTCATGATTCTGATCATATTTTATTTAAATATACTCTTCTCCTGACATAATCCGAGTACTACTCACGCACATAGTAGTACTATGTGCATCTCCATCGTGGCTTGGCATCACGTGGAATTCCACGAGAAACGCGTCGACAACTTCAAAAGTTACTTCAATCAACAATGACCCCTCTAATACGTCCCAGCAGGGTAAGTGACTCCTCCATATCCAATTATCAGTCACATATCGGGAAATACTAACGAGCCTACAGGTTCCTGTAAGAAAAGTCTGCCCACTAAGCCTCCCGCGCAGACCCGCAGCGCTACAGCAGATATCACTATCTTGCATACGTTCTGGAACTGCAGCATTTAGACAGAACCAGCAATACAAACCTCCATTAAGATTCAGTCTGCGCCAATTCCATTCAACGTCGCCTTTCATGGAGAACAAAGTCCCGGATTTGAAGCAGAAACTCACGCCTGCACTCCTCGAAGAAGTTCGTGACTTCTGGTTCGCTCATTGTAGCGATGGAAATTCCTTGATTCTGCCCGGTCAATCCGAAATGATGAAGTGGTTCAAGAAAGATGTCGAATTTGACAAAGCCTGCGTGTGAGTCTAACATCCCCCCCCCCCCACCCCCCCAATCCTCGTATACTCCACCACAACCAGAGCCATACGCTAAATATCCACCTTCCTAGTACACAATTCCAACCAGCCCTGGAAGCAATTCTCGCTTCCGGTGCATCAGCATCCGATATCCTCAATTCAGTCGATCAAAGCAATCCCCTAACATGGGTCAGTCTGATAATTCTACTGGACCAAGTACCAAGAAACTGCTACCGCGGCAATGAATCCAAACTAGTCTTTACACGATTTGACCCAGTCGCGCAAGAAATCACACTACGCGCTATCCAAAACAACGTGCCGAGTCAATCATCTCAGATCCGATATCGTCTGGCATATCGATTCTGGTTCCATCTTCCTTTAATGCATTCGGAGACTCTTGCTATTCATGAACAGGCTGTTAAACTGCACGAGGACACGGCGAGAGATATGGAGGATCTTCTAGCGAGAGACGTGAACACCCTTAATGCAGATGAGAAGGTTTGCTTTGATTTTCTATCGGCTCAGAAGGATGCCCTTCAGGCGTACTTAGTTAATGGGCTGGACTTTGAGAAGAGGCATAAGGTCATTATTGAGCGATTCGGTCGGTATCCCCATCGGAACCAGGCAATTGGACGGGAATCGACAAGGGAGGAGATTGATTACTTGGAGAATGGCGGAGAGACATTTGGTTAGAAGTTCGCAATTATCAACATAGATGATAGATCTACAATGTACAATATTATGTATAATTATCAGTCCTGCTCGGCTTCAAAAGTAGCTCCGAATCCCCGCAAACCGAGGTCACCTGATTTCCCCCAACTGGAATCTCCCCAATTGCCGATCTGCTCGTCTCCATCGCCAATGAGATTGTCTGGTCTTCTCTTTCCAATGCGCCCGGGTCTCTTTTATCTCGGCTACAACATCATCACCCGAGGAAATTCACCGAGAAACGGTACAGCGGAATGATGTCCGGCACAACATTGATAAGAAGTGTCACACCCATGATGCCAGAAGAGATAACGCCATAAAGTGGAACCTGGACACCAACCACCCCCCGACTCCAACTCCAATACAGTACTCCAACAAAAAGACTTGGCTGCACTCCTTTCGCGGGTCTTTCTTTCTACAACAATTCAACAGGAATTGACAATTGTTCTGTAGTGTAGCTACAGCATGGAAACAAATAGTCGTCCAATTCAGAAATCCCTCGGTGCCCACGGCTCCATTCAGGGTCTTACTATCAGTGCGAAATCGCGGGATTTATGTCACTACTTCGGAGGTATCCGTTATGCACTTCCTCCAGTTCAGCGATGGCGACGAGCTCGTCCACTTCCACCTTCATTCAGTTATGGAACTCCACAAGCACCGGGTCAATGTGATAAAGGTGCCGGTGTATGTCCACAACCTGGATTCCTCGACTTAGCGCCAGAGAATCCAGATGTCTGGGACGAGGATTGTTTCCAAACAAATGTCTGGGTTCCAACAGGTCAACCGCCGAAAGGCGGATGGCCTGTTTTTGTTTTCATCCGTAGGTCATTCCCTCATCTACCGCGTTGATATCGCTGCCACCTTTGTGCATTGCTAAACCTTCGGACTTGAATTGGTTTAGATGGTGGTTGGCTTCAATTCGGCTCGCCAAATGGCTTCAATGCCGGGGCTCTTCTAGGAGAAACAGATTTCAAAGCTGTTGTCGTGATGCCAGCCTATCGCGTCAATCTCTTCGGTTTCTTATACTCCTCTGAACTAGCACAAGATGCAGCAGCAGTCGGTGAAACGGTCGGTAATCACGGTTTTTGGGATCAACGACTTGCACTCGAATGGACGAAGGAATATATTCATCTCTTCGGTGGAAATCCTGATAAAATTACTATCTCTGGATACTCTGCAGGAGCAAATTCGGTCTTTCATCAACTTGCTTATGATCTTCGTCAACCGGATGATCAGATCATTGTTCGTCAGGCGATTATGTTCTCCAATTCACCTGCTGTCCAGCCTAAAAGTCCGGTAGAAACTCAAGTCCAATTCAATCAACTCTTAGCAGCGCTCTCCATTCCGCAAACTCTTAGCGGGCCTGAAAAACTCGCCCGTTTGCGTTCGTTGCCACCGAAGACACTCCTAGACGCAGCGAAGACTATTGAAGTTCACCAGTTCCGTCCAACGACTGACGGCGGCTTTGTGATTCCTTCTCTTTTCTCATCTCTGGATAGCGGGGAATTTGCGGCTAAGCTGGTTTCTCGAAATATCCGTCTTATGTTGGGTGAATGCCGTGACGAGTCACACCTTTATGCTACTTGGTTCCCTCCCAAGGGTAATACACTTTCTGCACTCCGGACCCGGTTGATTGCCGATTACCCCGAACACATCGTCGATACAGTCCTTCCATTACATTACCCGACAGGTCAACTTCCTCCCGGATGCAAAGATTGGACGAAAGACGCCTGGGGTCAGATCTATGCGGATATGCAGGTTTATCAGATGCAGCGGGGGCTCATTCACGCCCTTACCTCCAACAAAGCCGGAGTCAGTGCTGAACATCTACTCTACCGATATCGAATCGAGTTCCGGGCCTCGTGTATGGATGCTAAAATGCCTGCTGAATGGGGTGTTACGCATTCATCAGATTATCCGCTTTGGTTCTGGGGTAATGGAGATAGTCTCACGGAGTCGGAGAAAAAAGTCACCCACGAAGCGTTTATTGGGCCATTGGCGCGCTTTGTGCAGAATACTCGAGACGATGGATTTGGGTGGGGGACTAATGGGTTTGGAGTGCGTACGATGAAGGCTGATGGTACGGTGGAAATCACTAAGGATCGACTTTGGGATGAAGGTGTTCGTGTGTGGAAGGCTGTGAGAGCAGCTGATTTAAAGCGAGAGAAGTTGCAATTGTCCACAACTTCGAAGTTGTAAAATGAGGCAGTGGAGTGGGGTGGAGTGAGGATCCATATCATGTACCGATACTTCCAGTACCGTATAAATATAATGGGAGTATTAGTACCAGTACATATCAGCCATAGCTTTCCCCGCATTCTTCTTTACGTCAGGCGATCTTCACGATTGACGGCCAATAATGGGGTGAATATTATTGGAATAACGAATTACTGGGGAATTACTGGAGTAAAATGGAGTAAGCTGTGAGAACTAATTTTATCTAATTAATTAATTCATGCAGTTCCATCAAGACTAGATTACTAACTACTACCAATAAGAACTTGAAGCTGAAGTAACCAACCATACAAAAGTCCAATCCATCTAATTCAACCACGAGACCTCGCCATATAAGAATCCCCTCTTCTCTTCTCCTCTTTCACTCTCCCCCTTCCATCAATACAATAACTACATAACCTCTTTCATTCTCAAAAAAGAACACAATACAATACCAACTACTCTATCCCCGGTATGTATCCCATTCATTTCATTCATTGCATTCCATCAAATAATCCCCCGACCATGACGTCGTCGACTCACCTATGCAATCATCCACCATCATCATCCCATCCCATCTAATCCCATTCCATCATCTTTTCATTTCTTCCCTCCTCTAATCTTCTCATCTTCCTATCTTATCATTACTAAAACCACCCCCAAAAAGATCCTCAATATCAAAATGACAGACGACACCCGCCGCCACTGGCACGGTTCCTCCGGGGACCGCCACGAACACCTCAATGCTTGGGTCGCAGGTGGTGCAAAGGGTCCAGCCGGTCGTGCACCGTGGGCGTTGACTCCAGAGATGATGAAAAATTTGAATAACAGACGGGTATATCCCCACTTTCCTAACACTCTACATAATGTATAAACCACTTTTGTACTAACTGACTACATCAAGGACTCCTCCGGCTCAGCCTCTTCCAGCAACGCAGGCGCAGAAACAAATACTTCAAACAGTCCACCAACAGTCAGTGAACGTCGTCGCTCAAGTGGGTCTGGTTCAGGCCTCTTTTCCAATCTCCAGTCGCAGAAGAGAGATTCTGGTGGATCTGATATGGCGGGGAGAAGGGCTAGTTGGAATGAACAGGCTGCTAAGGGGGGAGTTTTTTCGAAACTTTGGGATGGGTATACGAAGGGTAATTGATTTTTAACAATTGGATTCAAATTTGTATCTCGTTATAGTTTGGTTTGGAAAGGTTCGGATTAGTTTTTTGGAGGATGAGAAATTGTAGGGTTATTTCTAAGGGTTTCTCTATATACGAATTTGATTTTGTGTTATTTGTTTAATGGTATTAGTAATGGATGATCTGTATAATATATCTGCGTTATATTTTATTGATCGTTGTTTAATTTATTATGGTTGTAGGGCTACCTGTTACAGATATAGCTAGTATTAGAGCAACTGCTGCTTCTTATACTACCTACTTATTAGTGCTTAGTGCAGTAATTAGATTATAGCTTAGCCTGATTGACCTAACTAGTACTAGTGGTACTACCTTTGGTGAACTTAGGTTGGAATTTGAGTAGACTACAGTACTACTGTAGTTAATATCACATATTCTACGCCGTCTACTAAAGATAGTACCACTATCTCGTAGTCTCGTGCATACTGGAATCTACCAGGTTCCAAGTAGCATTCATTCATCCATCTAGATACTTCACTACTGCAGCATGCAATTATTATTGGAGAATTGAGTTTTAGAACCGAGTACTTCGTACTGTATAATTCATTCAAATCAATAAATCGTAAGCTAAGCTAGAACCAAATCCAAACCAAACCCCAGACAGGAGCTAAAAACTAAAAAAAGAAAAAAAAGCCCAGCCGACTCAACCAAAAGCAAGTCAGGCAAAAAAAGCCATAATATCATAATCGTGCGAAAAATAGAGGAGTTCCTTAGGCACGTCTTATACACAAAACGCAAATCTCAAAATCAAAATTCAAGAAAAAAAAAAGAAATTTCCCTTTTTTATGATCGTTTACGCCTTGCTGATCTTGCAAACCAGGTCTTGGCTATCGACGGAGTCTCCCTCCTTAACCTGGAGGCCAGAGACCTTTCCACTGTGAGGGGCGGAGATGACCATTTCCTAGGATAATTAGCATTCATTCATTCATGATCTGAGTAGGAGAGATAAAAGTGGATAGGGGGAGGAGTGGACTCACCATCTTCATGGCGCTCAGCACCGCAATAGGATCACCCTTCTTAACGTCGTGGCCGTCGTGAACACGGATCTCAACTACGACACCGCTCATAGGAGCACCGACTTGGCTGCTATCAGCAGCATCGGCCTTAGGACGAGCAATGTTATCGACGGAAGCCTTCTGGTCGTCAACGCTAACCTGGCGGACTTCACCATTGACCTCATAGAAGACCTCACGCTGACCAGTCTGTTCGGAAAGAGGACCGATAGCAAGAAGCTTCAGAATAAGAACCTTACCCTTCTCCAACTCGACGTGGAATTCCTCGCCGATCTCAGGACGAGCCAGGAAGAAGCGAGTAGGCAGTACGGAAAGATCACCGAACTTGGAGACGAATTTGCGGTAGTCCTCGAAGACCTTGGGGTACATGGCGTAACTGGCGACGTCGCATTCGGTGGCAGCACCGAACTTCTCGCGGATTTCGCTCTTGATCTTGGCAAGGTCCAGAGGTTCCAGGTAGAGACCAGGACGCTTATCCAGCTTGCGGCGGTTACGAAGGGCGTTGGAGCGGAGGGGTTCGGGGAATCCACCGAAGGGTTGACCCATCAGTCCCTCCAGGAACTCCAGGACGGAACCGGGGAAGTCCAGCTCGGCAGCCCGGGCAACGACGTCCTCGGAGCTGAGCTTGTTGGAGACCATGAATTGAGCCAGGTCACCGACAACCTTGGAGGTAGGAGTGACCTTGACGATGTCACCGAGCAGGTCGTTAGCAGCCTCGTAGGCCTTCTTGGTCTCGGCCCACTGTTGACCCAGACCCAGTTGACTGGCCTGGAAGATCAGGTTGGTCAGTTGACCACCGGGGATCTCGTGCTCGTAGACCTCGGGGTCGGGGCCAGTCAGACCAGCCTCGAAAGGAGAGTAGAGCAGACGGAGCTGAGCCCAGTAGGTGTCCAGAGCGCGGACCTGAGCAAGGTCCAGGTTGGGGTCCTGCTCAGTGCCAGCCAGAGAGGCCAGGATGGCACCAATGCTGGGCTGAGAGGTCATACCGGAGAGACTGTCGGTGGCAGCATCAACGGCGTCGGCACCAGCCTGGGCGCAAGCAATCATGGAAGCGACACCAGTACCGGCGGAGTCGTGGGTGTGGACGTGGATGGGGAGGTCAGGGTAACGCTCACGGAGGGCACCAATGAGCAGACGAGCAGCCTGGGGCTTCAGGACACCAGCCATATCCTTGATACCAAGGACGTGAGTGCCCATCTTGACAATACGCTCGGCAAGAGCAAGGTAGTACTCCAGGTTGTACTTCTTAGTGGGGTTCAGCATGTCACCACTGTAGCAGATGGTGGCCTCAACGACACCACCAGCCTCCTGAACAGCCTTGATACCGACCTCGAGCTGGTCAACATCGTTGAGAGCGTCGAAGACACGGAAGATATCAACACCGTACTTCTTGGCCTGCTTACAGAAGTGGTAGATGGCGTTATCGGGAAGAGAGGAGTAGGCGACACCGTTGGCACCACGCAGCAGCATCTGGAAGGGGATGTTGGGAACAGCCTTGCGGAGCTTGCGCAGACGGTCCCAGGGGTCCTCGTAGAGGAAACGCATGGCAACGTCGAAGGTGGCACCACCCCAGCACTCCAGGGAGTAGGCGTTGTGCAGAGCGTGGCTGGTCTCATGGGCGATGTTGAGCATGTCAATGGTACGCACACGAGTGGCGAGCAGAGACTGGTGGGCATCACGCCAGGTGGTGTCCATGATCAAGCAGCCCTTGTTAGCACGCACAGCCTTGGCGAAGGCCGCAGGGCCCTGGGAGTCCAGGATCTGCTTCCAGCCCTGTTGGCAGGGGACAGAGACGTCGATGGGCTTGCCAGCGGCGTCCTTGAGGATGGGCTTGATGATCTCGCCCTTGAACTTGGGCTCACCAATTTGGCCCTTGATGCTGCTGCCGTTGACGGCAACGTCACCCAGGTAAGCGAGCAGCTTCTGAGCACGGTTCTGAGAGCCGACCAGGGCGAACAGCTCAGGGGTGTCATCAATGAAAGTGGTCCAGCAGGTTCCGTCGATGAAGGTGTTGTGGCTCAGCAGAGAAGCGAGGAAAGGAATGTTGGTCTTGACACCACGGATACGGAACTCAACCAGAGCACGCAGCATCTTACGGCGGACAATCTCATAAGTCGAACCACGGCAAGTACACTTGACCAGCATGGAGTCGTAGTGGGGGGTAATGATGGCACCGGCGAAACCGTTGCCACCATCCAGACGAACACCGTTACCACCAGCGGAACGGTAGACCTCGATCTTACCGGTGTCAGGGGAGAATCCCTTGGAGGGGTCCTCAGTGGTGATACGGCATTGAATAGCAAAACCGCGAGTAGAGATGCGGTCCTGGGTCAGACCCAGCTGCTCAAGAGTGGCACCAGCGGCGATCTGGATCTGAGCCGCAACAATATCGATACCAGTGATCTCCTCAGTGATGGTGTGCTCGACCTGAATACGAGGGTTGATCTCAATGAAGTAGTAACGGTTCTGTTGATCGACCAGGAACTCGGCGGTACCAGCGTTGCGGTACTTGACGGACTTGGCCAGCTTGACGGCATCAGCCAGGATCTTGTCACGAACATCGACAGGGAGATCCTTGGCGGGAGCAATCTCGACGACCTTCTGGTGACGACGCTGGACGGAGCAGTCACGCTCGAACAGGTGAACGACATTACCCTGGTTGTCACCCAGGAGTTGGACCTCAATGTGCTTGGGCTTGTCAAGGAAACGCTCGACGAAGACGGTGCCGTTACCAAAGGCAGATCGGGCCTCGGAGGTAGCACGCTCGAAGGAGTCACGCAGGGAAGCCTGATCGCGAACGACACGCATACCACGACCACCACCACCGAAGGCAGCCTTGATAATGATGGGGAAACCATAGGTGTCGGTGAAGGACTTGACCTCATCGTAGTGCTCGACAGGGCCCTCGGTACCAGGGACAACGGGAACCTGGCACTTGATGGCGAGTCGACGGGCGGAAACCTTGTCACCGAGGGCTTCAATGGTATCCGGGGTAGGACCGACAAAGACGATGCCGGCCTTCTCGACGTTACGAGCAAAGATGGCATTCTCTGAGAGGAAACCGTAACCGGGATGGATCAGGTGGACACCGTGCTCCTGGGCGATCTTGATGATCTCATCACCGGCGAGATAAGCGCCGACGGGAGTATATTGACCGCGCTTACCGATCATGTAAGCCTCATCGGCCTTTTGACGGTGCATACCCAGACGATCTTCGTGGGAGAAGACGGCTACTGTCTGTAGAGACAACTCGTGGGCTGTACGGAAGATACGGATGGGGATTTCACCACGGTTGGCGACTAAGATCTTCTGAAAGTGCATGATGGTGGAATTGGCCCGGAGACGTCGGTGAACGGAGTCCTGGTGGTGCTCCAGGTGATCCTCGACGATCTCGATGGCATCTTCGTTGGAGGCCATTTTGTTGAAGGGTGGTGGGGGTCAAGTAGAGAGGGTATAGAGAGGGGTAATTTACAAACTATGCTGTTAGCTGGGTATGCCAATGGGTATGGTAATAAGTCTGGAAACTCCATGCCAGCCATTCTCTCATTCTCTCATTTGATCGCAACGAGATTATGAGAGCAATGGCAATGGAAAGGCAATGGATTGATCCAAGTTTTAATGGGTGACTCACTGAAGCTGGGTATAAGCTCCGGATCAAATCCAGGCCGATTTCGGCAAGCAACTGGACTGGCACTGAAGCAGTCAGCGGGTGGAAGTAGAGGAGGGTCGGGTGTAGTGTAGTGTAGAAGGGAGTAATTGAGGAGAATGGAATAGAAGAGAAGAGGAGATGGAGGAAATAAAAATAAAATAAAATAAAGAAGGGCAGGGGAGGGAATGAGGGGAGATAAAGTCACGGGTTGAAGTGATCTGCGAGTCCGGGGATGAGGTAAGATGAACAGTCACTTCCTCCCACCCTCTCCCAGTTACTTTTACTCTGCTGTTCCAATAATGACTTACCTCCACAGTTCACCGGCACACCGATGTCTTCCAAGAGGTGATCTTCGGTCAAGTCTCCGTTTTATATTGTCCAATTTAAGGAGAATGTCTTCTTTTATTGTATTTCTTTTTTTTTTTTCTAATTCTATGACTCTATTTATCTTTCCCCATTTATTTTGCTGTACAATACAGAGTACAGTACAGAGTACCCGATGATCTCATAGATCCTCGCCGATTCTCTCCTGTAATCGGGTGGATTAGGTACCCAGTCTGGCAATTCTCTACCTCGGCTCGGGCCTCATACTCACATCCATACTCTACTCTACACATCCATCCATACTTTACACTACACTAAACTACACACTCAACTAAAATGAGCGGATATCAACGGGAAACTGTGTCAATCCCATGGGGCATTCCGGGCCAGACTCGGAGAACTCTCGTTTCCATCATTCATCTCCCCTCCACTACCACCAATCATATCTAGTGAATTCCCACGATTTACCTCTTGAAACGTCTTCACCTCGGGGAAAGTCTCTCCGTTTTCTCTCTTCTCGGCGGAGTACTCTCCCTCTACTCCGTACCTATGAGTCTACTCATTCCTTTCTTCCTATCCTCGCCTACCCCTTCCACCTTCTCCCCGTAGTCAATCTCCCCCTTCCATCTTCTTCTGGATCTTCTTGCCCCGTCGAGAACTACGGTCCCGCTCCCGGTCATGCGTTGATCATCCCTAGAGGAAAGGATCTCCTCCGAGGACACTTCTACTCGGTCCAGACAAATACTATCTAGTAACACTACTCCTTAGTTAGTTACCATGTACTCCAGTTATCGGCTATATACATACAGTACATAGTACAGTACATGGGAATCTTCGGTCACTCGGTGTATCCCCCGACGAGGACCTTGGCTACATACCTTGCTTCTTGCTTCTAGATTTCCGAGTTCCTCGTGATCGCCTGCATAGTTTGACAGGTACGACTTTGCCAAGTAATGGTACAATTCAGAGAATTCAGAGAATTTTCGACCAGCCTCAAGGAATCCACTATTTCCCAATTTCCAAGTGCCTAGTCTTGGCTTTTCTCGTCATGTGCCCTCCCACCTCCCACCTCCCTTTGAGGTTCACCGGGAGGCTATCCGGTATGAATTTGTCCGATCACCACACAGCACTCTACTCTACACTACGCTACACTACACCACACCACACTCCCGCCTCATTTTATATCAATTCTTATCAACGTCATCCCATGTGAATTCACTCCATTCTGTCTAACTCCACTCTACATAGTAAATTTGTGTACATTCGCCTACTTTTTAGATAACTATCTATCACTATTACTGTATAATACATAGTATATAATAATCCCCACATCCCACAATCTCACCTTCAACAATCTCTATGCAGTACTCCTACGCTCCTCCGCCCACCCACTTCTCCACGGGGTAAACCATTCCCCGGAAAGCAAACCAAATTGGTCCTTCGGAAAACACTCGGCACGAACTACTCAATATCGCCAATACTAAGATTGTATAGTCGTATACCGAAATGTAATTATCTACTTGAATAACATACTGTATGTGGGAAGATAAAGAGTCCCCGGAAAGGCAAATTCCTCCGTCGGGTAATTTCAATATTCCCGCCGGGCGATCCTACTCTCATCGATGAACTACAGTACCACCACCTGGCGGGCACCAAGGATCTCTAAAATACTATGTATGTACCTAAATAAACCATTGACCACTACATACGCACTATAAATGCTCAATATTTGGCAACTACTGGCAGTTCTAGGCTAACAGGGATGATCTCACCAATAAAACACCAGCGATTACCCTCGCCCAGAACAAACTCCTCATTCCTGCTATCTACATACACAGTCCACATGTACTATTACTGGAGTACAGTGGCACTGTATCAGCGATCTGCATATCTGCAGAACCCATTAATCCCGCCACTAAAGTGGACTCCTTGCTCCACGGGCTATTAGCAGATCAAGATAGTTGTAAATGATGTGCCTTGGCGCACTTGGCGCGGTCACCTTCAAAAATGCCCAGTAACCACCCACTCCGTAGACTATGGAGTTGGTACAGTTTTGCAATCTTGGCAAATGCACTATTAGTCCTGTCCACTGCCCAGCATACATACATACTACTCCGTACGCCTGCAGTTGGAAACTACTACGATCAGTCCAAGATCCAAATCTAATACGGAGTACAAAGTACAGAGTTACATACTGACTCAGGTCTTACTTGGCACGGTACTTGGCAACGCAGCGTATCAAATACAATTGAATAAATAAAAATGATAAAATAGATAAAAATGTCGGCAAAAAAAAAGATTATCGGACCATCCAGGGAATCCCTACCCTCCTACGGAGTAATACCATACCACTCGGCATCACATACTGTCTGCCAATCCCATCCCATCCCCATTCATGTCTTTTGCTCGCACCAAAGAGGTCATCACTTCGCTTTATGTTACACATGATCAAGAAATTAGGAAAGAAAAAAAAATAGACAAGGTACTCAGCAAAATAAAAGCTGAGCCTTTATCTAGAACGCGCGGTATCCCGTGGCTTGCGGGGTGATCCCGTTGGATTGGCCGTAGGGCATCGGGCTGGCGGGAGCCGGACCACCGGGGCCCTGGGTCAGCATAAGCCGAGAACCGCCCAGGATAGGACCGTTGTCCTGTTCCACTGGGTTCTGGGCCTTCTCGCGCGCTTTGCGCTCCTCGTTGTCCTTCTTCAATGTCTCGATCGCACGAGTTTGTTCGCAAAGGAAGTTGATCATGAAGGGCATTGTGAAGTCGTGCAGACCCTTGCGCCATGAGATTTCCATGATCACGTCTGGGCGGATGAGATCGTAGCAGGCATACAGCATACCCACGTAGCACTCGCGGCTTCCAATATCGACGAACTAGAGAGATGGGTTAGCTTGGTGTTGAACCTAAACAATAACAGTAGAAGGAGAAGACTTACGTAGCGAAGGAGCTCCTCCACAATCTCGGGCTTGGCAGAGATGGCAGCGGTCTCAATAGCATCCTTGTATAGCCTATCTTGCTTGGACAAGGCGATAGACTTCTCCCAACGCTTGTTGTTGCGGTAGATGCTGGCGGCGATTTGACGGAAGAAAATCAGATCGTGCTTCTCCAGACGAACGGCCAGATCCACAGCATCAAAGTTATCGTAGTTGTCAACAGAGTCGCGAAGAGTCTTGTAGTCCTCCTCCTCGATCAGCAGCTCGTTGATGGCGTCATTGACCGCGCGCTTGTTCTGGGTCTGGACGTTGAGCAGGAAGGGCTTGATCAGAGGAATGTTGTCGGAGCTCTGGAAGATACGGACAACTCGGTTGACGTCGATACGGGGAGTGAGGGCCTGCAGAAGGTCGGTGATGAGAAGAGGCTGCTCCTGCAGATAGAAGGTCAAGGCACGGTAGTAGATCTCCAGGTTGGCAACCTTGACAATGATGTCCTTGAATGAGTGGTGCTCCCAGGCATCGGCCGCACGCTCCATCATAGCCAGAGCGGCGTTGTCAAACTCATCGTAGTGGCAGTACAGGAAGACCAGCTCGGGCCAGAGGTTTGCCTCCTCGCAAGCACGGATCATCTTGGGGGTGTTGAGACGAGTGTAGAACAACTTCAAGTGCTCCATAACACGGTCGGGGTGGTACTTAGACAGAGCAATGCCCAACTCAGTGAACATACCCATGTGAGACCGCTCCAGACCGAGACCAGCCTCGAGGACGGAGATCAGCTCATCGAAGTAACCGTTGCGCTCATACTGGCGCACAAGGGCCTGAAGCTCCTCGGCGTGAACAATCAGGTTCAGACCGCAAATCTGAGCCAGACGGAACTCCTTCTTGTCAACACAGGCCTCGTTGACCTGCTTCCAGACCTTGACGCTGTTGGCCTTACGGGCACACTCAACAGCAGCCTGGTACTCCTCAAGGTGCACCAGGGTGGTAGCAAGCTTGGCCCAGTTGGAGATGCTGGTGAAGAAGATCTTGGCGGCCTGGTGGTAGCCCTCCTCGTAGGCCTTGTCACCGGAAGTTTCGATATCGGCGACATTGGTGGTCCGCAGGAAGTCCTCAAGCTCGGCAAGCTGGTCCAGACGAGCGAAGCAGAAGGCAAGAGCAGTATCAATGGCAGGCTCACGCAGGGTCTTACGGGCCATGCGGAGGAACTTGACAAGATCCTCATCCTTGCCGGCGTGGGTGGCGGTCTCAATGACCTCGTTGTAATTAGAGGGATCACCGGCACGAATGTAAGATTCGATAGAATCAGACACACGAAGACCATCCAGTTGAGCCTTAGCAACCTTGCTCCAGACATCAGGCAACTCAACACGCTCAGCAAATTCTTGGGCACGGTCAATGCTGACAATGTTCTCGACCAGAACGTTAGCGGCAGCCAAGAAGTTGTTAACCTTCTTGTAGATCTCGAAGGCCTCTTCGTACAAGCCAACGCTGATACACATCTCAGCGATCTCATCAGCCGAGAACTCATTGAGCTGGTGGATGTAGTCCATCAGACGACCCTTGTCGGCCTTGGCAGCAGTCAGCATCAGAAGGTTCTGCAGACTGGCGTTGTCGCTGAATGGCGAGGGCTCCAGAATGATCTTCTCAAGTAGTTCAATCAGCTCGCCGGGGAGATCGGCATCAAGGAAGCACTTGACAGCAACGGAAACCTTGTCGGGCTCAGTGGACTCGGGAACAGCAGTAGCGACGACCTGGTCAACAAGCGAACGGCGGTGGACATTGTTCTCGCTCAGGACAAAGTTCCAGACCTCGGCGTCGGCACGCTCGACGAGGTAACGAGCTTGAGCACGGTACATGGAATTCTCGTTGGTGATGCTGATAAGCTCCAGGTCGTTCTGGCCCTTGCGGTAGGCAATGTAGGCCAGGTTGGGATCACGCTTCTCACAGTACTTTCCGACAGTCAAGGTGTCGTACATGTCGTTCTCCTTGAGGAACTTCTCGGGGTCATTGTTGCTATCAATGTAGATCTTCGCAAGGGCATTGTAGACAGCCTGCTGCTGGTTTCCAGTGGCAAGGGTAGCCTCGAGGAAGGGAAGAAGCAGCTTGAGACGGTTACGGCTCTCAACCTCGGAAACGAGCTCATCGATAGGGATGACAGAGGGGTCGACGGTGGAAAGAAGGTTCTTGATAATGCTCTCTTCACAGTCGACGTCCAACAGGCCACCAACAACGGCGGGGGCACGGGAGGGGTTCACACGTTGGACATACACCTCAATAGATTTGAACTGCTGGTTCTGGTAAAGGTAGAGGACAAGGTCGTGGATGAAGTTGAAACGGTCGCAGACAATGATGAGAGGAAGCTGCTCGGTCAGGCGGGCCTCCTTGAGGAAGTTCTTGACCTTCTCTGGGTTGTAATAGTTGCTCTCACGGCAAATGCGCTCGACCTCGGTGAACTGGTTCATGGCGCAGGCAGCTTCGATGTATTTATAGTGGACCTCGCCATCCTCGCTCAAGTTGACAATGCTTCCCAGGTAGTAGTAAAGACCCTCGGCAGTGCGGTACTTCTCAAGCAGATCGATCAGGCGGTTGGGGCCAATCAGGTCGGAGAACTTGGTGGCAATTTGAACCACGGACTGGAGGTTTTGGCGGATGTTGACCTCGAGCATAGTGTCCATGCACTCAAGGGTCTGCTCCACGGACAGGCGGCCAAAGTAGTTGATCAACCACTCAGGGGTCAACTTGTCAGTGCGGACAATGTTGCGCTTGATCACAGCGGGATCCTCAGAGTTCTCCAGGGCACGTTGAATAAGGCCAGCATTCTCGCAAAGTTGAGAGATGCGAGCGTGATCGAAGTGAGTGAAGATCTCATTGCCAAGAATGGCATCAGCGACTTGGGGAGCATTGACCAAATTCATCTCCAGCAGGCGAGTCTGCAGGTGACCATGCTCAGGCTTGTTGTCCTTCAGGGCATCAAGCAGGAAAGAAGTAGCCTGTTGGATCATGTTCTGGGAAAGGAACACATCCACGACACGGTCCAGGTCAACAAGAGCACCGCTCTCCTCGTTGGCGAGCTGAGTAGCGAACTCAGCACCCTTCTCGGGGTTGACGCGGACGATGTGTTGAAGGAGCTGGGTGTAGTCGGGCGAGTAGTTGGCCTCCTTGGAGTAGGAAAGAATCCGGTCGAATTGGCCGGTCTCAGCGAGACCTGCGACAACCTTGTTGGGGATGTTGGCTTGGAGGTAGACGTTCAGAGCAAGGGCCATATCGTAAGGGCGGATGATATCTCCAAGCTCCTCTGAAGCCTCCAGCTTGTTCTCGCGCATCCACTTCTCGAGCAAGTGCTTGCGGTTCTGCTGCAAAACAGGACGAACAAGCTCCACACTCTCGTAGCGGTTGAGCGAGCCCTTATCCAAGAGCATGCCGAAATATTGAAGAATAACAGACATGTTACCCTCTTGAGGCGCGTTCTTGAAGCGGTTGATAGTCTCGGGGGTACGAAGGAATCCGCGAGGGGAGTTGGCAGCGACCTTGGCAGCCTCGGAGAATTGGCCAGTGCCGATGAGCTGATCAAACTGTTGCTGGTACAAATGATCAGCACCGGGAAGACCCGCCCGAGAAGCAAGCTTCACAGCGAGAGAAGACATGGCGGGGTTGTTCATGAGGTATTCAATAATGGTGCTCTCATCGACGCTGACCGACAGGACTTGACCCTTACGGTTGACACCGACCAGGCCCTGGCCATCGTTGTCGGAGGCGGTGGTAAAGATAGTCTCGCTGGAAATGCGGTTCATGAAAATGCAAGTACCGGTCTCGAGATCGTACAGGTGAATGAAGCCGTATTTCGTGACGAGGTAGACAACATCGTACTTGGATGAGACCTGCATCGCCACGGGGAAGTCATTGACGGCCTCTTGAGGGAAGTAGACCTCAACGGCCTTCTTCTGGAAACGCGGGTTGGGTTCTTGGTGATCGATCTCGGCAATCTGCAGCTTGGCGCCAGTTTGAGTGCGCACAGCGAATGTGAAGAGGTGGTGGGGTAGTGCAGAGCCCTCGACGTTGATGTCGGCGAAAGCAGCAGCGTGTCCCTCGATGAATTGCGAAATACCGCGGGCCTTAGAGTAAAGCTGCATTGAACCCACAACGCGACCTTGCTGTTGGCTGATACCAACAACAACCATCCACTTCTCTTCGGAGTTGACTCGATAGTTGATAATTTGGCAACCCTATTTGCGACGCAGGCTAGAGTTAGCAAGCCAATCCAAGAATTTGGTACGAATCAAAATCATGCTTTATACGTACGGAGAGATTGGGAAGACGGTCGAACATCTTGACAGGGTTCTGCTGGGCGGCATCGTAGACGTCCCAGTGGTAGACTGCGGTGTCAGTCACCAGACCCAGTGAGCTCTCGCTGAACCACTTCCAGTAAACAATATCTTCATTCATAACTGAGGACTTGAGCTTCGACTTGGCCCCCAAGTCGAAGATCTGGATTGTGCGGCCCTGGGCACGGAGGGCAATAATGTTCTTGTTCCAGTGCATGATCGCACTGTCAGCATTAATGGGTCGACGCATAACCTCATTGTTATTCTTCAGGTCAACGATGATGACCTGAGGCTTTTCGTCCTCATCGAGCTTTTGGCGAACGCAAACATAGTGATCGGATTCTAAAGTCTATAGGTGGGCCAGGCGTGTTAGTTGTGCCTTCCACGTGTTTTCCGCGGGGGTATCAACTTATCAACTTACGCATGAGGTGAAGCCAATGGATGCTGGCTGGAAGCCACAAAAGAAGTTAGTAGTCTGTGGATATAATCCAAGAGTCTGCCAGTCGCGACCGGCGATTCCGCATCCTAATGGGAGCTCATCGCGAAAGGCAACTCAGAACCCAATAACCCGAAACATACCGCAATGCCAACATTGGTCAACTATAGTGAGAGGATGGGTTAGTTTGATCATATCAGAAGAGCCACAGCATGGAAATGAGGAAAGTGGCGTACATTGACCAGTTCTGTGAACTTGATGGGTAGCGGTGCCATATTTACTTAAGGCCGCAGCACGACCTGATCCGCCCAACTGAACGCCACGCAAGGAAAACCGATCAATGGAAGGGAGAAAGAGTGAAGAGAAGAAGTCGAGAAAAGAAAAGAAGATGAGAGGGAGAAATAAAAGGAGGGGTGGGAAATGGGGGAATCTGAAGAGGCGGAAGTGACCTCAGGAGGTCCGCTGTTGTCGTTGCTGAGGTGTCGCTTATGGGGGAAACACGTGACCCAGGGGCAGAGCTGCTTGGCGGTGGACACTGCGTCATTCCAGACCCTGCAAGTGGATAGTGGGTGAATCAGTAAGTGTGGAAATTATAGGAATATCATATTATCATAGTGGAAATCTCTTTATTGGTGCTTAATCTAGGTGCATGTATGTGGAGTCATTCAATGATATGGATATAGTTGAAGGCATTGGCACTTGATTAGTAGTGTACACAATCAAAGTCCCTGGTACACTAGTGAACATTACTATACAATCATTGCAGTATGAATACTGACGGACAAACAGATATCTAACCTGTGACACTTGTATTGTACAAACAGTATGGCAATTAATGAAAACCTAAAAAGCATATACTCACTGCCATGTTTGTCCCTTCAATTGAAGTTGACAAGTCGGCAACTCGGGATCTCCGGGGTCGGGAGGTCTTATTATGGTCGGGCCGTAAATTCTTTCGGCTTTCGGTGTCGACTATAGTACTAGATACTAGTATTGTAGGGTTTAATCTAGCGTATCCATTTGACTAACTTTTAGGCTACATATTGTATTCACACTAGGATCTGTTGGAGACCGTGGTTTTCAGGGTAAGACCAACACAAGGTTGTGTTGGTCTACATTGTTTATTCAAGGCCTAAAGATATATTTCCGTGCATCCGCCCAACCACACCATTTTGACATTCAGAAAGAGACATACGTTAAATCCCACACTTTCCAGGTCATTTTTTCTGTATTTATATTTTGATCGCATCTTATAGGAAATGCATCGATTAAAGGCCCGTCATTTTACGCTAAGCTCACAGGTTTGGAGTGGAGAGGGATCGTCTAGAACCATATGTACCCCAGTTTTGCGGGGTAGGGCAAGAACTCTTCCACGTGCATCCTACTGTCATTTAGTCTTGACTATCTATGAAATAACAATCTCGAAAAGAAACAGGACATTAGAAAAACCTGAGTGAGGTACAAAGTAACGCACATGAGTGATAAAGTACCTAAGGCTGAGAAGGAACACGCCACACCACACCTGAGCATGGAATCTCTTCGAAAGTTAAGCACTAGCGTATCGCTTGACTTCCAAAAGAAGCCACCAGCCGATTTCGGCTTGAATTACTGGTAAATGAAAGCTAGATAACTACAACAACAGTCTTGTGCTTGACAAGCACCGCCCATTTCGCCACCAACCGCATGAAAGGAAAACCCTAAACAAAGAGATGACATGCCGTTGGCGCAAACAAGATGATACCCAAGAAGTTGTGGCGCACCCCTTAACTGCTAACTTCTCAACTAAAATCCATACCCCTCGCGCAAAAAAGCCCAACAACTAAACTTTAGAAGGAGCCTCTTGCGTGAAATCTACGATATTTCCCTAGTCCCTCCGCAAGTCGGCACTTGCTCAATTGGCTATCTAACACCGAGATCCCGATGCCGCCCAACGGATTGTACTTAAAATGTCAGCCAAGGCCGAAAGGATCTCGGAATCAAACCATGCACTCGCCAAGCTAGGACCTCCATGCTTGGAATGCGGGATAAACATCGTATAGTATCAGCCATTGGAGCGAGCACGGATGGCCGAGACCCTTGGCGGCATCTTGGCTGGTCAGCCGAGAGGCATATCCCCGCGTGGGGGACACGGGACGAGTCCGGGGTCGAACGTTCAATTGCTCTAATCACGAAGAATATGCGGAAGCAGCTCTGGTGAATGCGGGGATGAGAAGACTGGGGTGCAGCTGGGGGCCGCATGAAATAGGTATAAAAGGGAGCACAAGGGTTGCTCAGGGGGAGATTCGGGATATACTAGCTCATTGAGATTTTGACCGGGACTTAGAAATACTCTGGTTATTTTGAAAATGGCTTCTAACGAGGAGGCAGAGCCTGTTGCAAAGGGAATCATTCCTACTGCTCGACAGGCGTTCAAAGATCTGTTTATATGGAAGCAGCGTGTGGAAATCACCAACGAGTATGGTGAGACCCGTACAGAGTGGCAAGCACCCGAGCCGATTCGCAATCCAATCAGTTTGATGATGCAGCTATCGGCCCGAGACTGGCTTTTCTTTCTCATGGGATTTTCAGCATGGACTGCCGATGCCTTTGATTTTCATGCTTTATCCATCCAGCAGAAGAAGTTGTCTGACTATTATGGTCGATCCAAGACGGAGATTTCAACTGCTATCACGCTCACTCTTCTTTTGAGAAGTGTGGGAGCAGCGTTCTTTGGTCTTGCTGGAGATAAGTATGGACGCAAATGGCCGATGGTTCTGAACATGATCATTCTTGGAGTATTGCAAGTTGCAACTATCTATAGTTACACTTTCCAGCAATTCCTTGCTGTACGGAGTCTTTTCGGTCTTTTCATGGGTGGTGTGTATGGAAACGCTATTGCCATGGCGTTGGAGCATTGCCCGTGAGTATCCTAGCTCCAACAGGGAAGAACTACCAAGCTGATCATTCTTGACAGTGTGAACGCGCGAGGTCTTATGTCAGGAATCCTTCAACAGGGATATTCCTTTGGATACGTGCTTGCAGCATGTGCAAACCTCAGTGTCGGCGGTGATGTTGAGAGCTGGAAGACCGTCTTTTGGGCTGCGGGTAAGTCTGTCACATAGTCAATGAGAAACGCAACTGCTAATGCATTCATCTTCTATAGCCGGCCTCTCCATCGGTGTTGGTCTCATTCGAATCCTATTTCCCGAATCAAAACAGTTCCTTGAAGCCAAAAAGGCCGGTAAACGAACGATGACAGCCGCAGAATTCTCCAAAGAAACCCGGAGCATGCTGGGCAGACAGTGGAAACTATGTGTCTACTGCGTGATCTTGATGAGCTGGGTAAGTCGAACAAATGAAATTTGTTTGATAGCACACGAGCTAATGGCAGATCTCCAATTAGTTCAATTTTTATTCGCATACCTCCCAGGATTCATACACAACCTTCATGCTCACGGAGAAGGAACTCGACAATGCGGGTGCGTCAAGGGCATCCATCATTATGAAGACAGGAGCCTGTGTTGGCGGAACAATCATCGGCTACCTCTCGCAATTCGTTGGTCGTCGCCGTGCAATTATCGTCTCTGCCTTGATTTCTGGCGTTCTCATCCCGGCATGGATTATGCCTGAAGGAGAGCGATCACTAAGTGCATCCGGATTCTTCATGCAGTTCTTCGTCCAAGGTGCATGGGGTGTCATCCCAATTCATCTGAATGAGCTCTCCCCCCCAGAATTCCGATCAACTTTCCCTGGTCTCACATACCAGGTCGGAAACATGATTAGCTCTCCCTCTGCCCAAATTGTGAATGCTGTTGCGGAGAAGACTTGGATCACATCAGGATCTGGTCACCGAGTATCGGCCTACGGTCCTGTGATGGGAGTTGCTACTGCTATCATTGCGACAGGTATTGCAGTGACTACTGCCTTTGGACCTGAGAAGCGTGGTCGTCGCTTTGAGACTGCGATGGCTGGAGTGGATGAGGTGGCTTCTGCGAAGGTTGCGGATCTGGAGAAGGCTGAGAAAGATCATAAGACGAATGATGAACAAATTGAGATGGCAGATCGGAAGTTATGATTGACGGTCTTTGAGAGACTGTGATTACGGTAATATTTTATCGATATGAGAGTGAACGAGGCTTTCTTTGAGGCTGTAGCTTTGATGAGATTAGAGAATTTTGTAGATCAAAATTCAATGCAATGAGACATGGACATTCATGTATGAAACCTTACTCGGCACACGATTCGAGTTGTAATTGAGACTTGACAATAATCAATCAAGACCCGGTCTCGTAGGGATCTCAATAGGTACCTCTAACTCTCGACGATGATGGCTTCGTAAAAGTTGTGTGTAGCGACTGGAACAGACGAGCATCCCACAATAGGAAGAGAATGTGCATTAAGCACACTTAACCCCACAATCATGATCGACAAGGACCACTGGCTGGCGGTGCGGACCTCTCTGAGAAGTATCTCTCGAGAAAGTTGAGACATCGTGGGAGAGATTGGGTATGTCATGCGGGCGACTACAAGCATGCATCTACGTCAGGACAAACTACGACCTACTGCTACGCAAGGAAGAGCGGCACCAGGTTCAGACAGAAAAAGACAGAGAGATGGGCCAAATGGTACTCCCGGATCAAAAGCCAAGTACATCACAAGACAATTGGAGAGACCGACTCTTTGATGGTACAAGACCAATCAAGCGAGTAGTGACAAGCACAGATAGAATCCATGTCGCCATCCTTTTCAAGCAATGGTTATGCGGAAAAACAACACCTCTTGTGCAGCCTTCATTGTGAAAAGGGGAAATGTGTGGTTTTTGTAAGGTAGTAGATTCATGTCTCTAACACGCCTATCCTGGTTGCCGTGGTAGATAAAAAAAAATAAAGAGAAAGGGTTTCAAGAACACCATTGCCGACGCAGGGTCCGGGAGCCCGGCCGAAGTTCGACGGGGTCTTCCGTCCTGGGCCGATTTTTTGTTTCGGAGAAGAATTTTTGGCTCCCTTCGATGCATCGTAAATCACAGTTTCAACCGGATCTCCATCCCATTTCCTCAACACTCGTTAAAAGCATTTACCGGACAATGCCGTCGAAGCGGTTCTTGAACCACTTGATGGTCTCGTTGGTGGTGATCTTGTGGTTGACACCGATGGGGGCCTTCGCACGGCGACGCTTAGCGACACGCTCACCGGGGCGGGTCCTATAGATTGTCAGTGCCCTGTTTGAGATTGTGTGTGTGGGTGTGGCCGAGGGAATAATATGGAAATCCATCTTCCCCCACTGATATACTCACATGCAGCAGTAGAAGTCCATGCCGTAGATACCGATTCCGGGGTCGTACTTGATACCCAGATCGATGTGCTCGGAGATACCGAAACCGAAGTTACCGGTCTCGGAGAAGTTGCGCTTGCGGAGCTCGTACTCCTTGACCTTGAGGCCACGCTCGAGGATCTCCTCAGCCTTGGGGCCACGGACGGTAACGTGGACGGCGATCTTCTCGTTACGACGGATACCGAAGGTACGGACGGTGTAGCGGGCCTTGGAGTAGACGGGAGTCTGACCAGACAGCTGCTCAAGCACCTTCGCGGCACGAGTAAGTCTGTCACCAGACTCACCGACGGAGATGTTCAGCACGAGCTTCTGGATGCGCAGCTCGCGCATGGGGTTGGCGCTCTTGTCCTTTCCGTCCGACTGCATATTTGTTAGGCGATTGATAATTCGCAAGCGTTGAAAGGGGTGGTGTAGCATACCATGGCGACTGAGTGTTGTGGCGTGGAGGTGGTTGTCGACAAGATGGAGAATCTGCAAAAAGTCACAAAAGCGTTTGTGTGGGCGGTCACGGGAAGCAAGTCACGGGAGTCGGAAGCGAGGGCTGATTATGTCAGCGATTTAAACTCTGATAAATCGGTGCCTCAGGCCTTTATCACATGATTTGGCTGAGTCATCCGATATCCAGAACTTGAAGCCCCGACTGCGAAAGCTAGAGCTTGCCAACGGATCCGCGTCTGTCTGATCCTTGACTGTTGAGAGAGCACTTGTTGCTGTCTTTTAATTTTTTTGGGATCTACCAAGTCGCATTCGTGCGCGCTATTCTTGCCAACCATGGCTGCCAACAAGCAAGGAAAGATGGTGAGTCCCAGTCCCCTCTGTGCATCTAATTCTTGTGCTCAATGGAAGTCGCTAACCTACATTTTCTAGCAAAACCTCGTGAGTTGACATTGTCTACACTGCGATAACTGAATTTGAACCTAACGAATATTCCAGATCAACTACCGCATGAGAGTCACCCTCAACGATGGTCGTCAAATGACCGGTCAGATGCTGGCCTTTGATAAGGTCCGTCGCTTTTCTACCATTGTCACTTACTAAACTAACATATTGGCCCATTTTATAGCACATGAACCTTGTTCTTGCCGATACAGAAGAATTCCGCCGTATCAAGCGGAAAGGAAAGGCCACCGGCCCCGCGAACACCCCGCTCGTCGAGGCGGAGGAAAAGCGAACTCTCGGTCTGACTATCGTTCGCGGCGCTCAAGTCGTCTCTTGCTCCGTTGATGGTCCTCCCCCCGCCGACCCCTCTGCTCGCCTCGGTAATGTCGGTGCCGGTGCTGCTGGTGCCGCCGCAACCCTCGCCGCAGGCCCTGGTATTAGCAAGCCCGCTGGTCGGGGCCTGCCCGTTGGTCTCGGTGGTCCCGCTGCTGGTGTAGGTGGCCCCGCGCCTCCCGGTGGATTTGGAGGTTTCCCTCCTGGTGGTTTCCCTGGTGCTCCCCCTCCTGGCTTCGCTGGCCGTGGAGGACCCCCTGGTGGACCTCGTAAGTGATATATCAATACTCCGCAGCCATTGGCGCAAGCTAACCTTGAAACTCTACAGCTGGATTCGCTCCTCCTCCTGGATTCGCTCCTCAAGGAGCTCCTCGTAAGTATTCTCACTACTGGGACAAAGATCTACTGTGCCAGGTTCGCTAACATTGTATATCTTTAGCTGGTGCTTTCCAACCTCCTCCAGGCTTCCAGCCTCCGGGCCAGGGACGGGGATACCCTCCACCCGGTTTCGGTGGTCGATGATTGATTAGTTGTGTTTTGGAAGGGATTTCCACGCTTCAGATAACGAGCGGTCTGTTTTCAACTGGGAGGAAACGAGATGGGTTCAAAGTATACGGAACCCGATAATCTCGCGGCCAGGATGGCAATCCCTCATACATTCTCGATTGGCCCACATTTACGGGGCAGGCGTTGCGGCGCATGGGGATGGAGGTCGTGTCAAGGATTACAAAAAGCCGAGAAGTCCTTTTGAGATTCGCATTCAGTACTACAATAATGCTAGCTAGCTCCTATGGCCCCTTTGTCGCAAAATTGCAATACATATTCATTTCGGCGCGAGTTGATGGAAATTCCCAGGTGGCCAACACTAGTGATTTGTATGGATTGCCAGAACTCTTGCCCGTGGGGACAGATTGTATATAAGCTACTAACTTATAAACCTAGATGTAGTAGTACTGGATAGGTATCCAGTACTACTACATTAGTCTGGAACATACTTTATTTGTGACTACCCATGGACTTTCGATGTTTATTAACACGATAGACAACTTGTCATTGACCGAACCAAGTTGGTTGAGATGCTCGGAGTCGTAGTACTGAAACCCTGAAGTCCAAGTTGTATATTGTTGCAGCCCGCCAGTCAGATTGAACATAAAGTGAGCGCAAGCACCACAAGCAAAGCTTCGCAACAGAGCCGTCAACTATTCACAGTCATTGCATAGGATTTACTAGCAGTGCACATGGATACGATTACTAGAATAACTAAATATACAACAGTACAAAGAGTTAAACCCGGAGATACATACATACTAAGCTCAACACGTGACCAGCGGTCAACGCCGGCGAGTCAAGCAATTCCGCACCCGCAGAACCCCAACCTCAACCTTCCCACGTCCTCGAACATCTCCCCTCCCAGCAACTTCCGTCATGGCTGCTGCTATTAAGGCGATCAACGCCAAGATCCGCTCCAACAAGGTTGCCGACTATGTCTGCTCAACCCGTACGTGTACCCGACCTTTACCCCCAAGTTTCCCGCCGCGCTTTCCGGTCCCGAGATCGGCCAGCCGTGATATTTCAGAGATGAGAACGAGATAACCACCGCGCTGGCCCTGGACACCTTTGAAATAGCCCACGAGACTATCCCAATGTGACCAGAATGATTCAGAGCTATTTGGAATTATTATCGTCTTATCCTACTATCTTAATGACCAATGGCTCTTTGGAATATCACTAACCATCCTTCCCTTCGCAGACTTCTGGGGCCCTGTCTCCAACTTCGGTATTCCTTTCGCTGCTGTGATGGATACCCAGAAGGACCCTGAGATGTAAGTTTGAAGTGGTCCATAACCTCCATTGACATCAGATCTCCCTTCGACTATCGTTCATCTTCTATCCACCCTGTTCTAGCCTGCTGACACTTACTCCACAGTATCTCCGGTACAATGACCGGCTGCCTGCTCGTCTATGCCGCTACCTTCATGCGCTACTCCCTCGCTATCACCCCTAAGAACTACCTCCTCTTCGCCTGCCACATGACCAACTTCGGTGCCCAGTCCGTCCAGGCTTACCGTTACTTGAACTACTGGAAGTGCGTAATCCTCAATCCGCCGCGATAAACTATACCCTTACTCCCCCTAGTCCCTGATGACGTCGACCCGCACAGAAAGAGTTTAATTGAACATCCGCTAACGTGTATATTGTGATTTAGCTGGGGTGGCCGAGAATCCGCTCTCGCCGCAAAGGCCGCTGAAGGCGCCAAGGCTACTGAGGCCGGTGCGTAAAAGGGAAAACGAAACATTTGAAATGTTCTTTTTCTTCTTTAATTGGCTCCTTGTTTCGTTTTCATGGCATTGCATTTCTCTACTATTGAGGTTTGTAACTTGCTTTGTTCGAAAAAGTTGTGGTATAGAAGTGTCTTCATAGATACTATAGTGACTGTAGTGTTGGGAGATGGAGCGAATCGGGATGGGGGTTCGGTATGGAGATGGTTTATACTGTCTCGGCCATTGTACATAGGCTCTATATTGTGCTTGAATCAGTATTCAGATAAAACATGCCTCGCATCTAATGTTGTAGACCAACTTGAATTTTTTAAGTCATTCACCTCATGGTAATAGGCAGACGAGTATGTAATGGAAATATGTATACAAATAGAAACACCGAATTCAAATCCCGCCCAAGAAACTGGCAATTTGTCGAAGAAAATCCAAGTACCCAATAAACACCAAGTCTGCATAATTGTTCTCCGGCCATACGTAAAACAAGTAGAAATGAATGCTATGCGAAACTCTAGTGTTGAAACAAGAATCAGACAGATATTAGACCAATTTATACCGAGTCGCAGTACCCGGGACTTTGCACTTGGTCAACACCCCAGTTCTTCAGAGTTAGGGCTGTGGTATAAACGCAGCAAATCACGCCAAAGACGGTGAGAGTCACATCGGCAATTGCTTGGCGCTTGGATCTGGCACAGGCTCGCAAATGGAGAAGAGGCTGGAAGAGGAACTTCAGTTAGCAAGGATACTCCGGTTAAGTGAAAAGGAGATGAATTGGCATACCGGATATACGTAAATTAGAGGAACACAAGCAAAGCTTCCGACCAGCGAAACAAACTTGTCCAGGTTATCGGCGCCGGCCCAAGCAACGACGGCACAGACAATGACCAAGAAGAAACGGAAGGCGTTCTTCTTCCATTTAATATAAGGGTTGTACTTGCCACTACGGGTGAACAGCTCGTTCTCCAGAATTCGAATAGCAGGGAAGAGTTGCAGTGGTGTGCTCAGCAGGATCGCCAGCGAGTAGAGGAGTTGAACAACATTGACAAATTTGTCATCTTGGGGCAAATTGAGAAGGATCACCGTCTTCGTGGCGGATCCGTAGGCAGCATAGCTCAGAGCACCAGCAGACAAGAAGATCAGCGTGATGACGACCATAACACCGGCTAGTACACCGGGGAATCGTCGAGGCTGTTGCATTGATTCCTGGATAGGAATGATGAGACCAATGCCTTCGTATGTGAAGATTGCAGTTCCGATGAACATCGACCATGTGTTTGGGTTGAAATCAACAATGTCTGAAATGCCCCCGTTTCCAATCAGCGTGTTGGCATCATAGTAATAGATGTAGAGCAGACCCAGCAAGATGAAGGCATCTGCAATTAGCGCGGTGAATCCGAGTTTGCTGATATCTCGAACCAGTGAAAGAGGCAAAAAGATGACAAGCTGCAATAGCACCAAGAACTTGATATCAATGAAGGACTTGCACTTGCTCACTGCAAGCGCGAAAGCCTGTAGGTTCTGCGACACAAAGACGATATAGGCAGAAACGAATCCCAACTGGCTCAGAACGATTGAGCCCAGGATGATGCGTCGCATATGTTTTCCGTACAAAATTCCACCAATGTCACCAAAAGATCCTTCGATCTTCATACGAGTATTTACCAGCAAGATGAAGGCATAGTAACTCAGACATGAAACACCCAGCAGCACCATACTACTGAACAGCATACCACCATTTAGGAATGCACGAGGTAAGAACAAGATCCCTGTGCCGACAAACGACTTCAGAAGCAACATCACTGCACCAGTCGTTGTAGTATTCCCCGCAGGAGCACGCTGCTTGTGCTTGCGTTTGCGACGGCCTGCTCCGTCCCCTTGAAGCAGGGCAGCATCCTCACCGGATTCTCGACCCTCTTGTTCATCCCAAGTATCAGACGAAAAGTACTCGTCCGGACCAAGAACCTCATCATCTTCCTCCAGCTCTTCACCGGCGAAATGGCCGTACAGAGACAGAAACTCGATAAAACTCGTGGTGGGAAGTTGAGGAGGTGCGGGGGCAGCTCCTGAATTCGACCCTTGTACACTTCCTCTGTGCGGACTTCCTGCTGTTCGACGCAGGAAATCCCGACGGAATCCACCAGGGACTCTAATAGTGTGGATATCTTCCGTCTCTATCTCAGGGGTAGGACGACTAACGCTGAAGCTCTTGCTGCGGGCAAATCGACCCGCGGCCTCGGCCTCGGCATCCTCTGCCCATTTGTACACTTGCCGGGTGATATCACCACCCTGCAGTTGCAGACTGGAGAACTCATCATCGCCAATGCTAGTGCCCAGCTCCGACGGAGCCTCCCGATGCTCGGAGGCCTGTTGGGGCATGACCAGGTGTCTTCTCACCACCTCGGGATCTTCATATGGTTGACCTCCATTCGAATCAAATCCGTTCTTGGTATCGAAAGAGCCATACTGGGAAGTCTGGGGGCGACTATCTTGTGCTGCTTGCAGCGCTGGCGATGCAGCGACCCGGGAGGGAGTACCGAAAGTCGGCGGCGACCGACCCAAACTATCCTGCAGTTGTGAAGCAATTATAGATTGACCAGGGCCTGGGAGTGAAGACGGATCATCGACATTTCGAAAACCCTGATCCTTCGTGAATGTGGTGTTGTTGTTGGTTATGGAAACGGGGCGACCAGCCGGGATTCCTTGTCGAGACGACAGCGATGTTCCCAGAGACGGCGAAGGGACTGGCGAGGCGAGGCGGGCGATCGAAGCCTGTCTGTTTGCCTCGGGGGCTGGCGATGTCGATCGAATGGACGCAGTGGAAATTGGCAGCGACCGGGTCGGGTTCACTGAAGAGCTCTCTCCGTTGTCCATGGTGTAAGGGGAAGGGGGAGGGTCAAGTTGACTCTCGTTTGAATTGCATCAGGTTAGTCTACAGCGTTAACAGGGCGAGAATGCATCCGATGTGCACCTGACAGCGTGCAGAAGAGAGCAGAGAAGGAGAAGGTCGTTAAGTTGAGCTCAACCCGTCTGAAGGCAGAATGACAGCTGACACTCTCCCACTCTTCCGCCTTTGGAGTGATGTGGGTCACGTGGTATGTGTGATCTACATACTTTGCTCAAATGAACTATATATTCTACCAACTGGAATAAGATATTTTGGATTAACTAATAATAGAGCATCACATACAGGTAAACGCTGTTTATGCACTATGAACAGCATAGTGTATTTCCCTTTTTCGTGGTTAATTCTGCTGGTCAAGGACTGTAGAAGGAAATATTCCTAGGTGTGAATATTGATAGTATTGGCGAGACCGCAAACATCTATTTTTTTCGTAGAATCCTGCAGATATTCAATCTTTCCAACTTTACAAATAAGCCAGGGAGTCCGCGAGAAGATTAAGTTGATCTCCAATTCGGTCTTCCGAGGGTTGACGGAAGATATAAATATCCAGTGTGGGGAGTATTGCATCGTGCCAAGACGGCCTTAAGATCAACATCCTCGGCGATACTATGGTCAACACCTTATTTCGGTACCACTCGATTATTCACTGTTATCATCTTAACCTATTTGATGCATCGTGCATAATATATATGGTCTTACCTCCCAAATCTGCATGGAGATTCGTCTTTGTTTTGGGCAAAGTGCAAAATGTACGTAGGTACAGAACATAGTATGCATCCAAGGCGGTGCCATGGGCGGTGTAGCAAACTGGCGATAATTGACTGCCACAAGCCATGGGCGTCACTATAGCTGCATCTAACGAACATCTCTCTTTTTGCCTATCAGACGCGCCATGACGCAGGTGGCACTGTAGGACTCCCTTGCGCGGGACTAAGTCTTTTTTTTTTTTTCTGTTCCTTCTTCAGCAGTCTATTCAGGCGGAGACGAGCAGAGCGGTATCAATCTTCATGCTCAGCGCCTTGATCGTTGTTGACGGGTAATATCGTGATGTCTCGTCGACGTCCGAACTTCTCAACCCGCACTGCTGAAGAAGATGTCTCTCGCCTCGATCCGAATGAACATGGAGATACAACAGAGGTCCGTGGGGGGCTTCTGCATTGGCCGTCTAATGTTTGGTCCCGGAATAATGGGCTGGGTTTGACGGAGTCGAGAGATGGTCGACGACATTCGTTACCACAGAACTTCTTCGGTGGATTGTCTAGATGGTGGCACAATGTGACAGGAACTGAGGACAACCATGATAATCTTGTGGAAGTAACCGCTGGGCCTCTCCGAGATTCTAGCGTGGATAAGAAGGACAAGGCAGGACATCGACCTCGACCGACAGAAGACTCTAAGAAACTCGGAACCTTTTCCGGTGTATTCGTGCCTACCACGTTGAACGTGCTGAGCATTCTTATGTTCCTTCGGTTCGGTTTTATTCTTGGTCAAGCTGGATTGCTGGGTATACTGGGTAGGGATCGTCGGACCCGATACTGGGTTATACCGAGCTGTTGCTAACGGCTTTCTAGGGCTACTGGTGGTCTCATATATGATCAATCTCGTCACTACGATGTCTCTCTCTGCAATCGCATCTAATGGAACTGTCCGAGGTGGAGGTGCTTATTATTTGATATCCCGATCACTCGGCCCCGAATTCGGTGGATCAATTGGTATCGTGTTCTACCTTGGATATGTGTTCAACACCGGTATGAATGCTGTAGGTCTGGTCGATTGCTTTACCGAGAACTTTGGTGCCAACCGGGGCACATTGGGCAATTTCCTCAAAGAAGGATTCTGGTGGGAGTATCTTTGGGGAAGCGTGATCTTGATATTCTGCACGGCTATCTGTCTGGCAGGGAGCTCGATATTCGCGAGAGCCAGTAATGGTCTTCTCGTTCTTTTGCTAGTGGCCACATTTAGTATCCCGATTTCTGCTTGCTTCGTGGATCCATTCTACTCGCCTAAGGAGCGAGTAGAATTTACTGGCCTAAGCCTCAAGACTCTCATGGGGAACTTAATGCCTCATCTCACCAAAGGTGCCTCGGGTAGCCAATTTAAGGGAAGAGAAAACTTCCAAGACCTGTTTGGCATTCTGTTCCCTGCCACGGGTGGTATTTTCGCGTAAGTTCGACCGTTTTCTGTTGATTAATTTGCAGTGTGTAACTAACAACTTGACAGTGGCGCGAGCATGTCGGGCGATTTGAAACATCCAAGTAAAGCAATCCCTAAAGGCACGCTGGCCGGCCTTGCTTTGACATTTGTCACATACACACTGGTTATTCTTGCGATGGCGTCTTCCATCACTAGGCAGTCATTCTACAACAACGCGAACGTAATCCAAGTAGTAAGTGCTTACATGTCTGTGGATTTACATGATGAAATATTAACCTCTTCAGGTGAATGGCTCTGACAGCCTCATTCTGATAGGAGAATTTGCGACCAGTTTCTTCTCAGCACTCATGGGAGTGATTGGGTCTGCCAAGCTCCTCCAAGCAATTGCACGCGACAGTCTACTTCCTGGACTCACAATGTTCGGACAAGGCACAAAGAAAAGTGACGATCCCGTCTATGCCATCATTATTACATTCGTTTTTGCCCAGATCACGATGCTATTCGATATTAATCGGATTGCCTCATTTGTGACCATGGCGTACTTGATGACTTTTCTGGTAATGAACCTAGCTTGCTTCCTGTTGAAGATTGGATCAGCTCCAAATTTCCGACCTTCGTTCCATTACTTTAACTGGCAAACTGCTGCCATCGGAACAGTTGTCAGTGGAGTCAGCATGTTCTTTGTGGATGGTCTTTACGCAGGAGGCTGTGTGGGAATTCTCGTCATTCTCTTCCTCTTAATTCATTACACTTCGCCGCCAAAGCCCTGGGGCGATGTCAGTCAAAGCTTGATCTACCACCAGGTACGGAAATACTTGCTCCGTTTGAGACAAGAACATGTAAAGTTCTGGCGACCGCAAATTTTGCTATTCGTGAGCGATCTCGATCGGCAATACAAAATGGTATCCTTCTGTAACTCGCTGAAGAAAGGTGCCTTATTTGTTCTTGGTCACGTTCTGGTAACCGATGATTTTTCGGCGGCTGTGCCAGAAGCTCGTCGCCAGCAAACAGCATGGACGAAGCTTGTGGAATACTCGAAGATCAAAGCTTTCGTCAACATTGCCATATCTCCGGCCGCCGAATGGGGGATGCGAAATATTGTCCTCAACTCCGGACTGGGAGGGATGCGACCGAACATTGTTGTAATTGATCAGTATAGAGAAAATCAAGCGCTGGTCGAGAATCTGTCTCTAAGCAGCAGTCGACGAGAGTCCCTGAAAACCAGACGGCGATCATCCATCCTAGGGTCGAGATTTGATGGACCGGATGATCCCGAACCGCCTAGCAAGGGTATGAGCTGTAAAAGCTACGTTACAATTTTAGAGGATCTTCTCTTTAAGCTTCGCATTAACGTTGCTGTTGCCAAAGGCTTTGAAGATCTCGAACTGCCTGATCTCCATGGCCGACACACAAAGAAATACATTGACTTATGGCCGATCCAGATGTCTGCAGAGCTTGGCGCAGATCATGAGAGCAAGCAGAATGTGCTCACTACCAACTTTGACACATATACGCTGATCCTTCAACTCGGCTGTATCTTGAACACAGTACCGTCGTGGAAGAAAACCTATCAACTACGAGTTGCTGTCTTTGTCGAGTACGAAACTGATGTTGAGGATGAGCGAGGGCGCGTGGAAGCTCTCCTCGACAAATTACGGATTCAAGCCGAAGTACTTGTCTTCTGGCTTGCCGATGGTGCCCTCAAATCCTATCGTATCATTGTGAATGGGGATACGTCACCGGAAATGGATGATGCACAAGAGAACGTGCATAATGTTCTCAAGAATGAGGATTGGTGGCAGGGAGTCGTAAAAGCTCGCAGCCGATATCAAAATATGCAGGAGCAGGAGCAGGAATCTGCCGACGCCGTGGATTTCCCACGATTGGAACGGCCGTCGACCTGGCAAACTTCGTCCAGTCAGGAGAGTGGTAATCGGCCTCTGCAGCAGCGGGTCACCGGTTTACGAAAATTAATTGCCAAGCGTCGACGATCAGTCTCCAGTTTCCGAGCATTGGGAGGAGTCACGCTCGGCATGCAAACACACCGCTTGTTAGATGCATTTGTCGAATACGACGGGGATAACTCGTCTAGCGAGACCAGTGATGAAAGTGATACCGATCCCTACACGAGTGATCCTGAGATCGACGAGGGCGAAGAAAGCATTTCCCACGAGGATATGGTGAGCAGCCGAAATGAGAGCGAGAACCCTGGCCGTCTCGAACCCACGAAGCGGAGCGAGAGTGATGACCGCTCTCCTGGCGTCAGTCCTGCAGGGCGAGCATCGGTCAGGTCTGAATCCACAACCCGCGAGGATTCATCCAGTCAACCAATTCCGACCATTATCGAAAGTGGTGAAAACGCCTCACCAAAGAGCAAACCTGCACCGCGTCCATCGATTAGCCGAAGTGCATCTAGTAACCGATTCAGCTCATCGCCTATCCCTGAAGCCAAGGTCAATACCGACGAAGGAGCTGGACCGAGTATCATGTTTGCGCCGAACGCATCGCCACCCCGATTTCATAGTAAATTGGACTCAATCTATGCTCGTCGACCGTCTGCGCCTTCACCAAGCTCGAGTCATACCGCGTCCGGATACCCGGGAGCAGCATCGATTCCGTTATCATTCAATGATCTACCGAGTCGAGCTCAGCATCTTATTTTGAATGAGTTGATGGTGCAGCAGAGTAGTGAGACTGCTGTTATCTTTACGACGCTCCCATCGCCGGTGGATGGGACTTCCAAGGGGGAAGAAGATAGTGCGTCTTATTTGAGTGATCTGGAAGTACTGTGGCATGAATTGCCGCCGTGTCTATTGGTACATAGTAACAGTATGACGGTGACGATGAATCTTTAGTGGGATAGTGTTACTAGTAGTAGAATGGACATAGAACATTTCGGAATATACATGACTTGAACAGCAATAGAGAGATTATTCTGTGTGTCTATAACTATGATTATTGCGGTGTATACTGTAGTAAATATTGACTACTGCAGGATGGAGATCAGCGGGGTCACGAAGCTTGGTGGACATGACTTAATTGGACACTGCATGAACCTGCCTTTTGTATACATAGAGTAGTTACTCTAACATTTTTATGTATACTCGGTAGTACTCATGATATTGATACACAGTATAGTAGTATAATATAATTGTGTATAACTCATAGTAATATAAATATAACATAATACTCAACTGTGGTACCAAATCAGATGATTCTGATTACAATTCCTTAGTATTTTCTGCTATTAAAATTTATAATAAAAATACAATATTTAGTTATTACTATATATACTAACACTGTAATAGCTGACCAATGACAATTCCCCTGGCTGTGATTGGTTGTCAGCGTGCCCTACAGTACCCCGTAGTCATCAGAATAGTCTCACTCATTCCTGGAGTAAAGCAGTAACCACGCCAATCTAGTTGGTTGACCACTCGCCTTTCCTTGCAATTCAATCTTGACTGCATTTCATTTCTTTTCTTCAACAATCCCCTCTTTTTCTATGCATGCCATAATTGCGTGGCGTTGACTCCCTTCTTTGGCGAGTTCTCTATATATCTTGTATCACCCCCGATCTCCCCCTGAATTTTCTCTTTCTTTCTTTCTTTCTTTCTGGTGAAACTATGTCTATGTCGACTACTGCCGGCCCTCGTCGAGTAAACGGCAGCCTACGAGGTTCAGACTCTACTATTCGTCGTCCAGTGGCTCATTTCGACCTTCCTATTCATTCAACAAATCCAACCATGTCCGTCTTAAATGGTGCCGGTTCCAGCAATGGGGTCGATCATCCCGACTCCGACAGCGCCTCGTCTTCTAGTTCAACTACCGCCAATGGGACTCAACCACGCCGACCAGGCATGTCTCGTAAAGCTTCTTCTCCCATGGCTCCAGCCTTTATGGTTTCTGCTCCCGGGAAAGTTATTGTCTTTGGCGAACACGCCGTGGTACACGGTAAGGCTGCCCTGGCCGCCGCAATTTCCCTCCGCTCCTATCTCCTCGTCACGACCCTCTCGAAATCCCAGCGGACAATCACTTTGAACTTCCGAGACTTGGGCCTCGCGCATACCTGGGATATTGACTCCCTCCCCTGGGATGTCTTTCAACAACCCTCCAAGAAGAAGTTCTACTACGACCTCGTGACAAGTCTGGACCCCGAACTCGTCGCCGCAATTGAACCCCACCTTGAAGGCGTCTCCAAGGGCGTCCCCGACGAACAGCGCAAGAATCACGTCCGTTCCGCTTCTGCTTTCCTTTACCTCTTCCTCTCCCTCGGCTCCAAGCAAAGTCCCGGCGCAATTTATACACTCCGCTCCAACATCCCCACCGGCGCAGGTCTAGGCAGTTCTGCCAGTGTCTGCGTCTGTCTGAGTTCTGCACTCCTCCTACAAATTCGTACACTCGCCGGTCCTCACCCTGATCAACCCCCCGAGGAAGCAGAGACTCAAATTGAACGCATCAACCGCTGGGCTTTTGTCGGTGAGCTTTGCATTCACGGCAACCCTAGCGGTGTCGATAACACGGTTGCCGCGGGCGGCAAGGCCGTGATTTTTAAACGAGCTGATTACTCTCAACCTCCCGAGGTGATCTCCTTGCCTGATTTCCCCGAATTACCCCTTCTCCTCGTTGATACGCGCCAATCACGCTCGACTTCAACGGAAGTTGCCAAGGTCGGCGAATTAAAGAAACGCCATCCCTTAGTCACGGAGTCTATTCTCGACGCAATTGACCAAGTCACCACCTCCGCTCAATCCCTCATCAATTCTCCCGATTTCGACGGCGCCTCAGATAATACCCTCGAACACTTTGGTACATTGATCCGCATTAATCATGGATTCCTTGTTTCGCTGGGCGTATCGCATCCACGGTTGGAGAGGATTCGCGAATTGGTCGATTATGCTGATATTGGCTGGACTAAGTTGACGGGTGCCGGTGGTGGTGGGTGTGCGATTACGCTACTTCGTCCTGACGCGAAGCCTGAAGTCGTGCGTGATTTGGAGGCCAATTTAGCGGCAGAAGGATTTACCAAATACGAATCTACACTTGGTGGAGATGGTGTTGGAGTTCTTTATCCGGCTGTGCTACGAAATGGATCTGATGAGGAGGGCGGCGAGGAGATTGATCAGCAGAAATTTGAGAATGCTGAGGGGCCGGAGGGTATTGAGAGACTTGTTGGCGTTGGAACTGGGACCTCAGAGAAGAGGGAGGGTTGGAAGTTTTGGAAACGCGCTACGCAATGATTCTTGATATCCTGGTTCAATTCAAGCTGCAGACTCGGCTTCAGCCATTCCCGGAATTGGAATATATGAATGGCATGATTTCACGACCTTGGACTGCACTGCACTGCAATGCAATGAACTGAACTGGAAAAAGCCAATTGCGGCTATCTGACCCTACAGCATCAAAATCATTTTTGATTTGTTAGATGCTAACTTTCATTCTGTCTCTTTCTTTGTATACATCCCCCTCTTGCATTATACACCTTTTATTGAGTCGGACTAGGGTGTTACTTTCATCTTTACCCTAGTCATGGC